>MTLC01001507.1_pt1 | contig 21935 bp, 14 predicted proteins | sample 1982451 | NCBI WGS metagenome assembly MTLC01 (sample SAMN05710165, study PRJNA340218) | biofilm metagenome | isolation source: sample SPH anode biofilm adapted to +100 mV | place: USA | collected 2012-02-03 | reverse complement strand
TCGCGGTATCACAGAGCCGGACAGGCGGTGCAACTTGGCCCGGAATACTCAGCGACTTTTCCAGTGGTTACGAAGCATTCCATTGCTCCCTTGTAGCCTTACTCAATTATTGGTAAAAGCACAAACTATTTTTCACTCCCTCAAAAATACACCGGCGTTGAAAAATTAGCACAAATGTTTTACAATTATAAGTTTGCTGCAAATCTTTTACATAATTACAATTGCCTAAATAAAAAAATACGAGAAGTTTAAGCTCAATTGCTTTCACTTCCCGTTTCTTCTTGACTATTCCTCTTCAAAAAACCTCTCTTATATTTGGCAATCATTGATACTTTATACTTTTCATAAGATCTTTTATGTAAATTTAGTTTTTGTTGTTCAAATTTCTTATAGTTATTATCAAAGTCCCTCTCAAAAGTTGGTGGAGAGACTATTAAGTCGTGAATTATTTGAGCAAGGCTCCTAAACATCTCTATTTTTAATTGTAAATTGACAATGTTATCTATTCGCAACTTTCCTGTAAGTTCTGAAGAAAAATTGCGCAAATCATTAGTCAATGCGTATTGCCACTGGCCATGGGCAATCCTATTTCGCAGTTGAATTGATGGAGCTAAATCCTCATTAATTATCTTTATCAACTCACAGTACTTTACACGGTTAGTGAATGACAGTTGCATTTCTATAGGATTAGCAAGACTAAGATCATATGCCTTGCAGATTGCAATATTTAAAGCTTTTATCCATTTTTCTTCAAGCGATAATTGTGAATGTAAAATTTGCTCTATATTACAACTGGAAAATGCATTTTGTTCATATACGACTTTACAGATTCTTACTTCCATCCAACAAGTAACAAGATGGGAAAGAAGCTTCGTATATATGTTCACATTTCTTGCTTCTTCCATAGATATATATTTACGTAGATCACGCTGAATTAATGCTATGGACGCTTCTAATATTTTAAGATTTTCAGTATGTATTTTATACATTGATGGTGCTACCAATTAAATACCTCCCAAGGTATTTCCAGCCTCCAAAAAACATAAAATATGCAATTTTATATTCTTTGGAGGCTGGGAATCGAACCCAGCTAGACTTCCGAAGATGTGTTTCCATTACACCATCGCCCCACGTAATTATACTATGACACTTTAGTATAAATCAATTGTGCCTTTGAGCATATATTTCCCGTAAATATGTTTTGTCAAGCTAAACTCGCCAAGAGTATTTTGTATAAACTATCAAACTCCTATTTAAATACAGCCGTCCAAGATTGGCAGGCTTTATCTATAACTATTTTGTGTTAGCGAAAGATTGAAACTTTTCTCCTACAACGCTTAACGAAATTTTCAACATAGCGAGCTAAAAGAACGCCCTACGATCACAGACTAGTATTTTGATTTAGACACTATTGTAAACGAAATCTCCCCCCAGTCGTTATTTCAAAACACACAAAAGCAATGTTTAATACAGAAGGATTTATCCAATTTAAACAGAAAAATTTAAACTATCACGGACTTGAAAAACATTAAGTTTTTGAACGAACCTAAACAGGAGGATAAAGTGGGTAAAATAAGAAATATTATACAACCATTTGAAGAGAATAAAATAATTTATGCAAAACTATATGTTGATGATGGCTGGTTCGATGAATTATCAACACATTTACCAAATGATCTATTATACCACTTGTTCAAAGAAGCAGAAGATGATCTATTTTTTGAGAAACTAGAGGATTTGTTTAAATATGTTGATTATTCAATCCCCTTTTTCCCTTTTACTCTAAATTTTTCCTTGATTAATGACGGCGTAGTTGAGTTAGATAATAAATTCTTTAAATCAAAAGAGACAGACGCAAACGATACTTATAGACCTTATTTTTATGAGTTCTCAGGATATTGTCAATCATGGAATGATTTTATAAAGCTACTCCAGCATTATGATGAAAACAAGTATTTTACATGTTATTTAGATTTCTCCAGAGAATTTAACTATAATCAGGAACATGAAGTAATTACTATTATAGAGGGCAACGCCTTATTTAGCGCTAGCCCTATCGAAGAAAAGACAGGAAGACTAGTTATAGTACCATACTCTCCTCCAGATTCTACGTTTATGCCTGTGCTTGATGATACCATCTATAATTGCATAACTATACCGATTAATAAAACTAATGAAATATATTTAGAAAGAAAAATAAACGACACTTTGAATCAATCTTTCAAGCCGCAAAACGTAAAGATATATAACGTAGGGCAAGCAAACAATGTAACGATAGAGTTAGACAAAAATAAATATATATTTTTTGATATCGGTCTAACTAAATCAAAAGTTGAGCGAAATCAGCCAGAAATCAAATCAGCCATTAGGGAATATAGTAAAGTAAAGCCTGAACTCGTTGTGTTATCGCATTGGGATATTGATCACATTTTAGGAGTGCCATATGCAGACGATTCGATTTATAATGCATTATGGATTGTCCCTGATTTATGGGGATTGATGCGATATAGATCTGGAAGAGGATCATTCAAATTTAAGTATATTTCTGATTCCGCAAAGAGATTGTTGAAATATTTGGACTTCACTAATAGATCCAATCTGATTATAATTGACGAAAACTGGTCACAAGACTGTATATATATTAGCAATAATAAAGAGTTGTCGATATGGACAGGAAAAAGGCAAATCGTAAAAGGAGTAAATGATGCCAAGGAACCGTATAGTATAAGTATGGCTAACAACTTTGGATTAATTATGACTGCGCGTAATAAGGAAGGAATTCTTCTGCCAGGAGATTGTGATTACAGCGTCATGGCAGATGCAATTTGGAGAGAGAATTACACGTATTTAATAGCTTCCCACCACTGCTCAAAGATGAGTAAGATTCCTTTGTCCAAGTCATCTTCCAATAAAAAAGCAATTCTATCATACGGAGTTGCAAATAGTTATAAACACCCAAATCTGCAACATATTCGAGAATTGGTTGATATCGGGTACCAAGTCAACACTACATTAGGTCATAGGCACATTCGTTGTAAGTTGAAATAGCTATTCCCTAAGATGCAACTTCACCAATTCAAAAAGGTTCGGGTTCGAATTGCAATTTTCAATACCGACCCTTTGGATATCATACTCATAATACTAAATCAAGGGCTCTGATCTAGTTCATAACATCATAGACAGGTCGAAACCCTATCCTTTTGAATACAAATCAAACTCTATCTAGTTGAAAGTTTCACGCGCTTTTGGGGAAAGCCTCTTAACGTATGCCTTTAAAATTGAAGCAATAAGCAAAGAAGATTCTTTCTCTTCAATCTGACACAATGTACTTCTGACAGATTCGCAAAAAGCCAGAAACCCAATGAATATAAGGGTTTCTGGCTTTATATATTTTCCATCATCAGCATTCTCATTATTCAATTTGTCAAATCATGCAAGAAGAACTAAAAAAGCAGATTCATTCCACTTCAAAGGCATAGCACTTTTCATTCCTAATTCGCACCATTTTCTACTGCATCCATCACTTCTAGAACAGGCTGCCCCTGCCTATTTATAAGAATGGAAACTTTATCCGTTAAGACAATAGCATATCCCCCTGAAAACGGTTGGACTGACTTATATTGAACCGGCACCACGATAGCACCTTTTCGGTCTATAAATCCCCACTTATCGTTTTCTCTTATTGCCGCAAGACCTTCCGAAAAACTCATTGCTTGGTCATATGCAAAGGGAATCACGCTCACACCGTTCCGATCAATATATCCCCATTTATTCTGCACCTGAACTGCGGCTAACTCTTCCGAAAACTCCAACGCCCGTTCATAATCAAATGGTATCTTCTCTTGACCCTCAATATCTACATAGCCATGTAAATTAAATTCGCCTGCTTGGATAAGTCCCTCTCTACAAGCTTCTAGTCTGTAGGTGTAGGTAATGCCATTATGATTCCTTGCTTCGCGAATTTTAGAACCGATACGATCTCTATATAACTGTCTAATGCCTCTGCTATCTACCCAATCGCCAATAGACTTCCCTGCCTTATCAATCAACGCAAACATGCCATCAAGTTCAACATCCGCTTTTTCTCCCCAAAAATCACCAACAGAATCATATTGTGGTTCTATAACTTCAATACCATCTTGAGATACAAAGCCCCATTTGCCATTTTTGCATACGGCAAACATACCTTCTGCGCAATCGCGGATTTCATCATACCGAGTAACTAATACTAGTTGTCCATTTTGATTTACCAAGCCTCTTCTGCCATTTTCTTCACAAGAAAACAAGCATTGATCGCCATAATATATTTTGTTTTTCTGCAAGGGAACAATCATGTTACCACTTTCATCAAAAAGGCCCCATTGTTCTTCTAACAAAACACGGTACAAGCCCTTGGCAACGCAATTGACTTCCTGAAAACGAATAGGAATTACGATTTTCCCCTGCTTGTTAATAGCACCATAGCTTCCCTTGCTGCATACCAAAGCAATTCCATCTTCAAACTCACTAATTCCATCGTATATGACTGGCAAAACAGCAGTACCCGCTGCATCTACTAGGCCCCATTTTCCTTGCTCCTTAACGCGAAGCAACGCCCTGGTAAACATGCAGATTTTTTGATACCGTACATCAATAACTATATCCCCAGAGGTATTTATAACGCCCCACTTGCCTTGCCTCTTTATCAAAACAACTCCATATGCAAATGGTTCTACCTCCCTGCCATTCCACAATTTATCGGCAGGAGAATTTATAACTCGAAAATTCACCTTTGTATTTAAAGCAGACCATTTTTCACAAATAAGCGCCAAATTTGGGGAACAAGAAACAACAAAGTCATCTTGCTTTGCATGGTTAGACGATTGAAAGCCACAAGTTTCCTTTCGCATAAATATTGGAAATGTCAAAAATCGCCACCTCCATATCTATAACTGCTTTTTATTTAAATAATCTTGCACATACATTTTCATTTCATTATGTTTACTTAACAATGCATCATACCCAAGCTGAGCCGCCCTTTTAATATTTTCAATATCATCAGTATCAAAAGAGCAAACTTTAACCTCAGAATACGATGTTATCTTTATTTGCTTATCCATTCCGTTTTCGACGTGAAACACTAAGTAAAGCTTGTTCTCCTTGCAAAAAAACTCATGATGTATGTCAGACCAGTCGTCACTACCAAAAAGGTTCACCCACTCTTTGGGATAAACTGCAAGCCACAACTTACCTCTCTTAAAACTAAATTCGCCTTTTTCACAGATTAATTTTTCCAATCTACCCAAAATCAACTTTGGCATCTCTTCCCACATTTCCGATATCGTTTTAGCAAGCAGCGTTACTGCCTCTGGATACTGCTTGTACAATGCCTTGCACAACTCCTGTTCCTTCGATGTATTCATACTAATATTCACACTCCTTACATATTGTTGAATGAAGTAAACCGCCTCTTCATTTACACTACGACGAGTTTTAATAATATCTAAAATGGCATCATTAAATTGCTGATGCGTCATTTGGATAAACTGCTTTCCTTGAGGTTTCTCTTCCATATTCAAAGCTAAATACACCAAACCATACGTCTCGTTATGAAACAGCAATTGAAAGTCCTCTTCATATGCTATTGTTTGGTCATTATTCTCCGAAGAATAGATTTTATTTTCAATGCCAAGAACAACACCATTTTTCTTATCTCGGATTAAAATATCAATTCGCCTGCCGCTAGGTAAAACATATTCCGTAAAAACGCTTGTATTTTCCGGATCAAAAGCTAATAACTTCACTAATAATTCCGGTTCTTTTTTGAAAGTCTCTTGAATTATTTTCACTAGAAAATCTCCTCCATAGCCATGTGGAGATTTAGGGTTAAGAATCCAAGCAAGCGCAGAAGATATAAACACTTCTTTGCCTTGAATATTTAAGATCTCAAAAACATTTAACTGCTTTTGCTGTAATTGATAAAAATCCTTATCACTAGCCAGTTCCAAAAGCTGTTCAATCAATTCATTCACTCTCCTTAACCTGTTAGCTAGATTCTGTCCATTTCGGGTTATGTTTTAATAGCATCCCCCTTTTCCGCAACCGCTTCATGCTCTTCTTTTAACATACGCTAATTGATTGGACAAATTACGTCCTTCTGCTTCATAAAATTCAATTATTTTGCTTTATTCGTTAAAATCTTCTTGCTCCCTTTATTTTTCTTCAAACACGGCCACCTTCACTTTATAGCTTCTTCCATCGTTTATCCCTTGCCTTTACAACCATAATCTCACTACTTAAAATAAAGATTAAGCCACCTTTTCTTTCACGCAATTCTTTTTGCTCTTTTCCGGTTGCTATAAATCAAAGACTTATATCAGTTATTAATTCAACTAGAATGTTACAAGGAGGGTTCATCATGGAAACCGTTGAGCCGATCCGTTCTAAAAAGCAAATCGACAATATGAAACGCTACCTCAAAGAAACGAGCCTACGCAATTGGCTTCTATTTACACTGGGTATCAACTCCGGTCTTCGCATTGGGGATTTACTGCAATTAACCGTAAAAGAAGTTAAAGACTGCGAGCGCATCAGTATACGCGAACAAAAAACTGGAAAGACAAAAGACTTCCCCTTATCCGATGCCTGCAAGAAAGCCATTGTCGAATACCTGAAAGCGGAATCACTAAAAGAAGGCCCTCTATTCCCCAGCCGAAAAGTTTCTGGCAGTCGAGGAACTGGCTCCATCAGCCGCCAGCAAGCATACCAATTTATTAATGATGCTGCTCAAGCTGTTGGAGTTACCGTCCGGGTCGGTACCCACACCCTACGCAAAACTTTCGGCTATCATGCCTATAAACAGGGTATCAGCTTGGAAATCATTCAAAAGCTGCTGAATCATTCCGCTCCCAGCGTAACCTTGCGTTATATCGGCATCACAAAAGAAGAACTAGACAACGTATATATCGCCATTAACCTCTAAAAGAAGAAAGACTCCTCTCTTGCTGCACTGCAGTTATTTTGATGAAAAGGATTCTCCTAAAGGTTCATAGAATAAATTATGTGAATTAAAAATTCAGGAGGGATTGTAGATGGCTTTATTAAAATCTATTCCAATCGACAACATTGAGATTTCTTGCGACTATCTAACAAGCGAACGCGCTGGCGCTGGCGGCATGTTTCAAGTAAATTCACTTACAATCAATACTTGTTTGGGTAGCATAGCCGCCACTGTTGATTCAGGGCAACACTATTCAACCCATCAAGAGGTTCTTATAGACCTCGGGATTGACCCTAGTATCGACGTTGTGGAAATCTAGAACCAGTTATTTTCTTTTTCAAGAACAGAAACAAGTGCTTAGCTTTCAACAAAGCTAGGCACTTGTTTTATTTGGAATAATATCCCTTTTCAAACGAACAACTTTTCAAGCGTAACACTCGATATGATTAGATCCTACGACCTACTCATTACGAATGCGATTATGCGCATTTTTATCCATTAGCGCAAGTTTGTAAACCCTTGTATTTATTGAGTTTTTAGTTGTTTTCTTTTGCGTCTGCTTGCATCTCTTGGTGTATATTTGCAACTGTTAAGGCGCAAATAAGGCGCAAGTTTCTAAAGCAACCTTTATTGGCAATCTATTTTATCTTGCCATGTTTCGTTTACTTTTTTCGAAATCACCCATTATCGAGCTTAGTATATTTTGACTATATTGGTATATTTCATTTGCAATCTTTGTAGCATCTTCCAAAACCGACTCCTTTGCACTCTGGGAAATTTCAGACTGATTTTTAATCATGTAAGTCCTTTTTCCGAAAAAACCTTCTGTTGATGTATCTTGAAACTCAATATTACCAAAAACAGTGTCAATAGGATTTGAAATTCGCCCTTCCGATATTGCCGATTCCAATCCAGTTTTTAAATCGTTCAACACTTTGTTTTTTCCCTCAGTACTATATCGATATGCTTGATTAGCAATCATCTCAACAATAATTTTTGCTTTGTATATCCACTCTATTTTATCGTAACATCTAGTGCTATATGAGCTCAACCGTTCAAAAACTTCCACTACGCTTTGATTTAGATTTTCTTTGAAGGCTTCATAAATTTCCTGTTTAGACTTATCGTAAATATACACATCTACATAAACAGGAGTATAGTACTGCATATCAAGCCCTCTTGCTTCAGCCAACACAGCATCAATAAATTTGATCCCTTTATCTCCTGTATAGTATTCTTTAAACCATCTTGCGCTCTCTTCTACTTCATCATATAAAAATAGTAAATTATACCCATATCTATATGCAGGATCGTATTTATAACTTTCGCTATAATACCCACCTTCAACAGCTTTTTTATAATAGTCTTGTGCAACTAGCACATTTTTATCAACCCCTTGACCAAATTCATACATCCACCCAATGATAAAGTTCGAATAAGCATGCCCTAATTGAGCTGCCTTTTCATGCCATTCCCTCGCTAATTGATAACTTTCTTCTACACCGGTTCCATTATAATAGAAATCACCAATTTTACGCATAGCCCAAGCGTTATTTTGCTCCGCCCTCTTTTTATACCATTCCATTGCTATTTGATAATTTTTTTCAACCCCTTGCCCGTACTCAAACATCCAGCCCATTTCACCAGCCGCATATTCGCAACCACCTTCATCCGCCTTTTGGTACCATTCCATCGCAAGCTGATAATCCTGGGCACGCCCATTTCCATAATGGTAAGAATATGCAAGATTGTATTGCGCATTGGCATTTCCTTGCTCAGCCGCTTTAAAATACCATTTAGCCGCTTCTTCATCATTTTTCTCAACGCCATACCCTTTACTATAACATTCCCCTATACGGCTTTGTGCTGCACCATGCCCTTTAGCTCCTGCCTTTTTATACCATCTAAATGCTTCTTCATTATTTTCTGCTATTCCACACTCCCCTAAAAAATTAAATTCACCTATTCTATATTGCGAATCTGAGCAACCACCTTCAGCGGCTTTTGTTAACCACTTTACAGCTTTCTCATCATCTTGGGGCATTCCAATCCCTTGATAACAACAAAGACCTAGAAAATGGGTTCGAGGCCCTCTTAAAATTTCATCCATACAAATATGAAGTTCCATTTTGAGGGCCAGTTCCACGACTTCTGTAGCTTTATTTTCGTCGCCAAGGAAATTGGCTTCTGCCATAACTTTCAATAATTCTTGAATCGCGGCGTCAATCTCCAGAAATTCCGCAAACAAATCAATCATCTGTTGCGCTTTTTCTCCTACTTTTCCGTCTATCCAGCCAGCCTGATACATATCTAAAGCTAACAGGATTTGGTGATCTTTTTCTGCTAACGCCTCAATAATGCTATTAACTGTTTCATCACCATTTTCAGTATCACTAGCAATCTGCAAAATACGCGACAATTGATCAACTTCCAAATCCATCGACACACAAAGATTTTGTAACCATTGCACCTTTTCTTTGCTTGGCTGACCATCCACACACGCTACCATCGCCACGGCAACCATATAAGAAAACCTTACCGACACATCTTCTTCTGTCATTTCATGCAAAAGCGGTGACCGACCATTTTCCAGCTCAGACTGCTCCTTTGAGTTCATTTTTTCCTTTTCTCGCTTCTTTTGCTCCATAACTTCTAGTAATGACATACTTACTCACCTCTTCATATCTTCTTGCTCGCTTACTTTTTTAATCATTTTTTTAGCTTCGGTATGCCCCTGCTCTGCTGGCCGATTAAACAAAGGCTATACCCTCCATTATGCGCTGAGTTTTCTTGCAATGTTTTCTGTTGGTCTGGCATACTGCTTGCCCTCGTTTAGAATTGCATTAAGTGTCCACCTTCACTTTACATTCGACCACCGCAATGCTTTATATTTGTAGTATTTTCTTGATTAAGCGTTACTTTATTCCTAAGCCATATCTTTTCTTCTTGCTACAAAATAAGTTGCCGTTTCATTCGACATTTTTAACATTTCGAATAATAATTCACCTTTTTGAGAATTAAATTTTACGGTATTTACATACTTTATATTACCGAGTTCTTTAACGACTATACTTTTTACAGGTCTCTTTATATCAATACTTTTAATTATAAAGTCAGCAGAAAAAGTTTCTGGGGTCAATCTATATGCTGGATAATAAATCACTCCATCATAATTCCCAAATGATTCTCCATATTCCCCAAATTCCGGAATTGCAACATATACATTTTGGTCGATTTCTACCGTTTTATTTTCTAAAAAAGAATAACTATTCAATGTAACACTACGGCCCTGTACACACCAATTTCTACTATCTGTAGGATAGTCATATCTTTTATTTCCATAAAGAATATAATTATTTCCAAAGTTAATTACATGCTCACAATCACAAATTTTATATGTTTTTTTCTGGTGAATATCATATATAATTAATTCGCGGTTGTAGTTGTCATAATTATCAAAACAAACACCAAGAAAGTTATCATTTGAATACATCTCAGGACGATAATGAGAATCCCAAATACGACCTAAATCTTCAATAAGTACTTGTTCATAAAATCCGTTAAACAATCTGCTTTTTAAAGAAGTTGTGCGTGTTGACGAACCACTTTCTTCATGTTCTTCTATATAAAATACTCTATTACCTATGGTGGCATAAGTAAAATAGCGTTTCCCGGAGGGAATATATTCATGCAAAAACTGGTACCAGTAATCACTGTCAAATTCCATCTCGTTTTCAATATAATTCAACTCTCGTTGAGAAACTTCATCTCCCTGATTAGCTGCCATTTGGTACCATCTTATTGCTTCATCATAATTTCCATTAACACCATATCCATTAAAGTAGCAACTTCCTAACTCACGTTGAGCCATCGCTTCCCCCTGATTCGCTGCCATTTGATAGAGTCTAATTGCTTCATCATAATTTTGCTCTACACCATGTCCGTTAAAATAACAACTCGCCAACCTCCTCTGTGCCGATGCATAACCTGACATTGCTAATTTATTAAAAAAACCTACTGCAGTTTCATAGTCTTTTTCCATTTCAATTCCATAATAATAGCAAAGGCCTAAAATCATCCTCCAATCTGTACTCATAATTTCATTAGCATAAATATCAATACCTAAAGTCTTTTCTTTTTCAATTATTTCCTTAGCATATTCCGGATTGTTTGTTAATGCGACCTTTGCAACGTCATGTAAAAACTCCCTAGTCCTCATGTCGAGCTCAAAAAAACCAGAAAATAAATTTATCATTTTTATCGATACTTCGTTTACCCCCACATCTTGCCACCCTGTCCGATAAAGATCCAAAACAAAAGCAATTTGATGTCTTTTTTCACACAACGCCTCAATAATGCTATCCAGAGTCTCTTCATTGGCAGTAGCAGCCATCCGTATTATCTGTTGCAACTGTTCTTCCGATATTTCCAAACAGTGCCCTAATTCTTGAACCCACTTTTCTTTCTTCTCGTCAGACTGACTATCAACGCTAGCCAGAAGTGCTATACCTACCATATAAGAAAATCGAATAGCTATATCTTCCTCTACCATTGCATGTGGAATTGGCACTGCTTCTTTTTTAATCTCCTCTTGTAACGTCTGTTTTTTTTCTAGTTCTCGTTTCTTCTGCTCCATGACTTCCAATATTGACATTTCCCGCTCTCCTTTTTTATCATTTCACCAACATTAATTTTGAGCCTCTTTAACAACTCCCAGCATTTCCTTATACGTTTGCAAGGCTGCTTCTTTATTTTTCAGTTGCTCCCGTAGCTGAGCCAAATCTTCTTGAATATCCTTCAAGAGACTATCCACAAAATCTTTTTGCGACCGTCCCAAACTACGAACCATTTCGTCTGTTTTTTCCCGCACCACTTTTTCCATATCCGCAATGACCGCTTTAAGGGCAGCTCGCTGTGCCTCGCGCAACCCATTAATCTGCGATTCCTCTACGCGTCCGGAAGAAAAGTTTTTGGTAATCAGGCTGGAATAATCACGATCACCAAATTCAACAGATGGCACAGTAATCCGGTTCACCGCCCGCTCTATGGGCCGCAAAATGTCATCCGCGTCGAAGGAACTGTCTCCTAAATCAAATAAATTCATAGCCCCTTCGCGCATCTGGGTTTTCAGGCTCGGCAAATCGACAATGGAAATAATGGCCTGCTTTAAGCGCCGTTCGGTTTCATAAACAAACTGCTCCACCTGGTCAATGGACTCATGCACATTAGCATAGCGAGATGTAATTGTTCTGGTTCGCGTTTCACTGCTCCCCCACGAAAACGGATTGTACCATTTCGAAGTGCTGACCAAATAGGTTTTTGTATAGCTTTCCGTTTGCTCACGCACAGAGCTAAAGTCGCTAGATACGCCTTTAATTTCCGTCTTTAACAACTCAAAATCATGTTGCATTTTGATAATGGCATTTTCAAAAGCACCGTCTACACTGCCGCGGCCTTTATTGATCCTGCCTACAATTTGCTTTTCCTTTTCTTGCAGACTTTCTACATCTTCACTTTGCAGACGAGCAATTTGACTTCCAATGATTTTTCGCAGTTCTTCCAGCTGCATAGAAAATCCGGTTTCAGCCCCTTTAATCAGCTCCTGCAGCCGTCCGCTAAGAATTTCTTCCTTTTTCTGTTTCTGGGCTTCCAATACCCCGGTAATTCTCGGAAGGCAAGACAATTCGAGCAGCAAGTTTTTATCAAAAGAAAGACCGGAATACATGCTGTTATATAAGCCCAAGAAATGTCTTTCTTCTTTATCCATATTGTCAAAATGCTGCGCCATATTAAACGCCATGGAGGAAATAAAAATCGGCGGCAATGCCGATTTCAGCTGCTGTAGAATATCCCGCTCCGTTTCGCTGCTGGATTGTTTCAGTAAGTCCTCCACTGTCGACGCCGCTCTTTTGCCAATCTTATGTACGACCCCCTGCAGAAGTTGCATTATATTTTTATATTTGTTGCTTTCTCCTGGCAACACTGCATCCAGTTGGCTGGCAACCAACACAATATTTTTGATGCCCTTTGCCGGTAGATTCTGCACTAATAGTTCCATATCCACTGCGTCCAAAAACTGGCTGCATTGACTCAAAACAAACACCACGTCACATTGTCCCAGCATTTCCTTGGTACGACGCCCTCTTGAGATAACGGGATCGTTGATTCCTGGTGTATCAATAATCTCTACTTCCGCCAATGCCGGATCGTCATAATAAATAATGGAATTGCGAACAAGGGGCGTAAACTTGCCTTCCGCCCCTACGAAATTTTGCAGTTTATCCATCAAGTCCATCGGGCTGGTGACACCCTCAATAACCTGGCGGCTTCCTAAATATTGCTCGACATCTAAGCCGTTTTTTTGCGCCATCATTACCAACTCATGCGCCGCTTTCTGGTCATGAGGAGCCTCGCTATTAACAACAGCCAAGATGTCTTCCTGCCGCAGTTCTGCGCTTGCGCGTTGAGCAAAGAATCCGGACGCCTTCTTTACCGCCGCTCTCTCCGCAAGAAGCCGTTCTTTTACGGTTTCGCAGAATTCCTGGTATTTTTCATCAGCATGAACAATTTTTTCCCAGTCGGCAGCATCATAAAACTCAACTTCCGCCTTGGTTTCCGTTGCATAGCGAATCATAGTCAGCGCAGCAGTCATAGGCGTTGCCGCTTTGGGCAACACGCCATTGCCCCCAAACAGAACGGCATTTAGAAAAGAGGATTTTCCAGCCTTCACTTGTCCGACCACCGCAATGCGCAGCTTACGTCCTTGCACCATGGCAGCTTGCACATCTTTACCAATACAATCCGTATGCGAGGATAATTCTTCATATTGCCTGGGTATAACATGCTGAAGCGGCGCAAGTCGCTGCAATACCGCTTGCATTTGTACAACCTTTTCTTTCACCATCTGCGTATCCCCTTGACCTGGCATACCAAGCACCTCATTTCTAGAGTTCCGGCAACACCACAATGGTCGCCGTCTTTTTCCCTCGATTTACCTCGATCAATTGCACCCTGCATTCTTGTCCTACACGGAAAATTTCTTTAGGCGAATGCGCATACCGCGCCAATACTTCATCTACATGAATCATGGCACTATCCCCCAAGCCGCAATCTACATATACGCCAAACGCATCAATACGGCTGATTTTCCCTTCTAAAGTCAACTCCACAGCCAAATTTGCCAGCACTTTTTCGTCGCGAATCGAAAGATAGCCGACAAGGCCTCTTTCCGTTTTGTCTTCTTCTACAATATCAATATGCGTAATCACTTCGTCTACCGACTGATCCAAGGACTGCGCCATTGTTTCAAACTGATTCACCACATGACTCAGCTGGTTCTTCTTGCGCTTGGTCAGTTCAATAACAGACTTAAGCTGGCATTGCTCCTCCTCGGATAGTACATCTCGCCCGCGCAAATATAAGGTGTTCAAAAAGCGCAAGGTCTCATCGCTCTCTTGTTTTTCACCAAGATTATATTGAATAAAAGTCTCAAACACCTGCTCAAAGCCTTGTTTAATGCGGGTGCATTTTTTTCGTCCGTTTACTTGCTGCAAAAATTCCTGTACGCTATCTCCCATTAACTCATGATTTTCTTCGGCTCGCGAATTATATGCCACAATACCCGCGCAAGGAATGTACTCTTCTTGCAGCCTTTTTTTCACGCCTTCCATAATAGCCGCTACATCGCCCGGTTCCCGCAAGTCCGCTTTATTGAGAACCACAAAAATAGGCCGGGCCCGATCCAAATTCAACTGTTTTAAAAAAACTACGTCCGATTCAGGCAATGTGCCTTTTTCGACATTAACCACCCAAATCAAATGTTCCACTCCTGCCAGATGCTGCCGTGCTTTATTTTCGTCCGTATTATCTCCCCGTATTAAGGCATCAGACTTGGTATAGCCAGGGGTATCCAAAAAAGCGATATTATTATAGGGAAAATCTTCTTTTTCCACCATCATGATTTCAATAATATGGCTGAAGCCCACCTTATAATTCTCATAAAATTCATGACTCACAGCCTTCACCGCATCCCGATCCAAGGGCACTTTATGCTTGAAATGATTCAGCGCATAAATCCGCTCTTCCTCGCCGGAACTGATGTATGTAGGAATAACCGTTGTGGGTCGTGGATCCGTGGGCAATATATCATCCTTAAGAATGGAATTTAAAAACTTAGACTTGCCGGAACTAAAACCGCCGCCCACTGCCACTATATTTTTATTGGCCAAGGCAGCAAATTCGGTTTTATCTTCTAAGTCCGCAAAAGCTTTCTCCAACTGCTGAAACACTTCTGCTTCATTAGGCAAATTTTCCATGCTGCACAGTTCCAAAAAATCATAGTGGATTTTCCGGTTTAAGCCTTCTAAGAGTTGCGCCACTTCCGGCTTTTTCTCCGGCACGCCAATTAAACTAGCCATCAGCTTAAGGCCCGCCTCTGGTTCTTCCAGATATGGATTCTCAATAACGGCTACCGGCTCCGTACCATCGCCCCAAAGTAAAGACATACGCAATCCTCCTGCTAAATAATACTGTTATGAAGAAAGATACATGGAATCCAAGGCTGCAATTAAAGCTTTCCGTTTATGCTCAAGCTGATTAATCAGCAATTCAATTATATGTAAATTGGCTTGTTGCTTATCCCATTCAATGCCTCTTGCTTCGTCTAAATACCACTTATTATCTTCTGAATGCATGGGTCTCCCCAACCACGTCATTATATCTTTTTCACCCTCATAATGCTTTCTTCCATCACTAAAAATTTGGTATTTTCTTGGTTCAGGCCTATTTCCCAACTGACTTTTTGCAAACTCTAGTTGTTTTTTCTGTTGTACTATCTTTCCTTCCATTTCACTTAATACTTCTTTTCCTTGTTCAGAAAAATAGTAGGTTAATACTCCATATATCAGACTAAAATCATCATTATATATCGCATTGAGCACACTTTTGCTTTTAGCAAAATCACTTGCGAAAATACCTCCCGCCATATCGCTCCAAAGCTTTTTTTGCTCTAAACTTAACTTGAACATAGTCATAAAAACTTCAAGTGCTTGCCACGGCTTCTCTCCAACATCTCCATTTGCCATAACTAGTTTATGAGCATCAATCAAAAATAAATATTGCCAATTCGGTTGACTTACAGCATCAACTATACTTTTTATCATTGCTTTATCTGGAGCAACAACCGACTCTAGTATTTTGGGTATTTGTGATTTCGGCAGGTTCAATTCTGCCGCCAATTTTTCTAACCCGGCTTTCCCTGAAGCACTCAACGTTCCTGGGGCCGCTGCAATAATGCCGACCCCCACTGCATAGGCAAAAGTAATAGACACGTCTTCCTCTGCCAAAGGATGACGCAAAATCAAAGATTCTTTTTGTACTTCTTCTAACAATGATAAAATATCCATAGTTTCCTCCAAGTCCTTATTCACAAACTATTTCATATGGTTTACATCCTTCATAAGTGCATTTTTCTACTGCCCCGTCTCCATCAGTTAGGCAGTAGCTATAACTACTTACTAAATCACTTAGTTTACGTTTTGTTTTATCGGTAATTTGTGAAAAATGAATCCCCCCACCACCCACACTTGAATTAGTAATACATTCAATAAATGTACTTCTACAAATCATAGTTCCACTCTCTATTCCATCTCCATACACTCCACCAGCCTGTAAACCTGCCGAACATTTTTCAAATCTAGAACCATCGATTTTACAAGCCTTAAGAGCAAACCATATACCACCACCTGAGCTTTTTGCTTCACATTCAAAAAATTGGCATTTTAAGATATTGGCTGAAGTATATAGAAAAAAAGCTCCACCACCACAACAACTTTGACATCTTTCAAACGTACAATTTTTCAAATCAACGACTGCATTATCAACATATATAGCTCCACCATCTTCTGGGGCGTAGCAATTTTTAAAGGAAGCATTAGAAAAAGATAAATTACACTGACTTGCGTATATTGCCCCACCGTTCTTGCCTACTAGTCCATAGCAGTTTTCAAAATTACACGTATTGGCTTCAAGCATACCGCCCTTCGCCCGGATTGCGCGCGCTTGTTTTTGACCATCAAAACATACATTTTCCAAGGTCAATAGCGGCATATTTTCAAACTCCAACATCGCAGGCCGACAACCTTCCATAGCAATAAAACTACTATCACAAAGTTGAAGTTTTCCTCCCTTGCTAACAATTCCTCCATCTAAACCAAAGCTCATACTAATCCCCTGAACGCTTAGCAAAGCCCCTTCTTTAACGACAATAGGTCCTTTTACAACACATGGCCGTGTAATGCTGCGGCTTTGCCCGGCTTCCAGCGTAAAGCCTTCGATTTCTTCCCGATAATCCAGCGTTGGCAGGAAATACTTCAGCACTTCAAAGCTTGGTTCTAAATTATTTCTGTACCCCTCGGTCATAATATCTGTTGCCATCGACGTATTTTTCTCTTGAGCTGCTTGAGCAAACTTGCGTAAAAATTTGTCCTCGTCTGCACTCAACAGCATGAGTTCCCCAAAGCCGCTAATCAGTTCTTGCTGCTCTCTTTGCTGCTCGGCACCGCTTCGCAGCGCCGCTAGGTGCATTTCCAGGAGCAGACAATACTGCTCTTCTTTTTCCAACACCGTATCCACGACCGTATCAATGCTCTCCGCCTCGGCAGCTTCCGCTGTGGCAATGACTTTCTCCAAGGTATCTTCCGGCAAGCCGATAGCGTACACCAGCTTTTCCATTTCCGCACGTCCTGTTTCGCTGATGCCGCCCCCGGTTGCTGCGACCAACGCTACACCCATGACATAGGCGTAACGCATAGATATATCTCGCTGATACAAAGGATGCTTTACCGTCAAGCGTTCTTTCTTCTTCTGTTTCATCGCGGCTAAAAGAGACATATATTGCACACTCCTTGTTTTACTGTTTTATTGATTGATTTTCTATTGCAACAGTTTCGTTCCCTCGAGATTCCTTTGCTCCAGCACTGCCAGATCACTTTGAATCTGCTTTCTTTGCTCTTGGGCTTCTACTTCATTTTTCTGCAGTTGCTCTTCTAGCAGTACCAAGGTCCGTTCCATATCCGCCCTGGTTTCCCTTACCTTTTCTTCCAAGGCAGTCCAAAAGCGCTCAGCCATATCAATTAAACAAGTAGCCGCTGCTCCTCTCACATGACTTGCCACTTCGCCAATCATGGATTGAAGTGCATTTTCTAGCTCTTGTTCTTGTTTTCCTTGACGAAATACGCCCAACAGGCCTCCTAACAGACCTCCCAGCAACGCACCTACAGGACCTCCCAAAAGGAACCCCAAACCGGCTCCACCCGCTGTGCTAAGAATGCTATTTGCCTTCACTTGCGGCAGTTCGCCTATGGGTAAACTAAAGTCAGCAGTGCCAGCTTCCGCGCCATAAACATGCTGGGCTACATAGCGTGATACTTTTTGCGCGCTCTGGGAAAATACTTTTTGACTTACGGCATTTACCGATAAGCGGAACGTGTTTTGCACAATCCCGCGTACCCGTTCGTCCACTCCTTGACCTCGCTTTAAGTCCGCCTTTAAGGTTCCCTTACTTTGCTGCAGGGCGTATTGCACATCACCAGCCACATCACCAGGTAAATTTTCTCTGCACTCTCTCATGACCTGTTCTTTTTCCTTGGCCATAATTCGGTCTAATTCTTGCATATTCTGGGCAAGCTCTTCTTTTTTGCGAGCCAATTCCTGGGCCGACAAATTTTCTTGCTTAGCCAATAAGGACAATGACTGTTTAATTTGCTCGCGCAGCGACTGAATTTCCGGAACAAATTGTTCCTGCAAGAGCGCTTCTTTGCGCCCTTCAATACGCTCAAGAGAGCTATAAAAATCATCAAGCTGCCCTTTCCATGCAGATACGCTGCCTATGGGAGCTTCCTGCTGGGTAATTTCACGAATGGATTTTGCCATGTTTTGCTGCAGCGCTGGCAGATCTTCCGGTTGACGCATCTCGCGTTTGGTCATAAGAACACTAAAGTCCAACTGATACAAAGAAAGCTGCTGCAAGAACGCCAGAACGCTTTGCTTCAGGGTCTGGTCTGTCGCAACGCACAAGATAAAGGTGACGCCTTCCTTGATATAATTCAGAATGGCTTTATTATGCGCCGGAATGGTCGAATCAAGCCCTGGCATATCTACCAAAACAATATCCTGATGCGCTGCCAGTGCTGTATTATGCAAATGCACTTCTTGGTATAGCAGTATTGAACCTTGTTGACATAATTCCTTGATGTCGCTCAAAGGATATTCTTGCCGATTTCCGTCTACGTAATGGGCCACCACTTTTTCCATACCGGCCTCGACAAAATAGAGTTCCGAAGCAATCGCCGTTTCCGGAGCCATCTCTGTGGTAAACACGTCTGTTCCCAAATAACGGTTCAGCAGTGAGGTTTTCCCAGAACTGAAGGCACCGATCAGGGGTACGGAAAGTCGATACGTTTCTATCCGACTTCGCAAGTCGGCAATGGTCTGTTTTTGGTGATCGCTTAGCTTATATTTTTCTACAAGGCTCTCCAGCATATCCAGTTCTTTCAGATAGGCATGTTTAAGCGAATCTAAGTTTCTTTCTTGATTTTTCCTAACCATATAGCCGTTGCGCTGCAAACCTTGAAGCAGTTGCACCGCAAAGTGAAAACAAGGAATCTCCGCTGACCAAGGGTAGCCTCCCTCTTTTCCCAGCCACTCCTGTACCGCCTGCGCATCCTGAACTTCCTCTGTTTGCAGGCGTTTCACCGCTGTCACCAGAGGTTCTTTCTGCGCTTCTTCCGGCAAAGATAGGCGTGCCGTAAATTGTGCAGCCAACTTCGAATTTTCCGCCAAAGCAGAAAAAAACTGTCCAAGCGATAACGGCTTATCTAGCACCTCCAACTTTAACAACGCCATTTTTAAAGAACGCATTTCTTTCAAATTCCACTGACCGCCGGTTAAAAAATAAAAATCATTGACTATGCAAACCACTTTTTCTGCCAGAGACAAGGAGCGATACTCACGACCTTGCATTGTCTGAACCGGCAAATGCGCCAGCCATTCCAACTGAGAAACCCGGTCTTCTAAGTCGTCAATACGCCTTTGATCTTCCAAGAGCTCTTGGCGCAGCTTAAAGAATACAAGGGACAGACTACGGTAGATCTCCACGCATTCTTCTGACACGCGTTCATGGAGCGCGGCCATTTCCCCAAACAGCCAGTTCACCCGATTATTAATGGCAACCGTCATCTCAAAGGTCAGAACCTGTTTGGCTTGCACATGCTTAATTAAAGAGATGGCCGCAAATTGAGCCCGCGCTAAATCTTGCTGGTTCTGCGCCAGCAGCTTTTGACTCTTGCCGGTAAAACCGCTGACAATACGGCTTAAAAAACCCTCTTCCTGCAAGCCTTTACTTTGCCCCTCTTGCGCTGCCAAGCAAGTTACCGCCTCTAACACCGCATCCTGTATATCTTGGCTGTTATCCAGATTCTTAGCCAAAAAATCTTCTACATATATACCAAGCTCTCTTTGTTCGATCTGCGCTAGCAAATTCTGGTTTCCTTCTGTCAATAAATCCTGGGCGGCAACTACGGGTACCGGAAGCTCTTCGTCAAATTTGTCAGCCAAAACTGCCTGATTGAACGAATCAATAGCCTGGTGCAGCTTCATTTTCCCCTGCATAGCATCTTCATGTCTTTGCATGTTAGCCCGCACCGTTTCTTCGCCTGCTGCCAGTTCCTGCCACAGTCGCTCATAGGCTGCCTCATTTTCTAAAAATGAAGCTAGTTGGTTGAAGATTTTCCGCCCATCTTGATAGCCTAATTCCAGTCTTCGCAGGGCCCCCTCATTGGAAAAGTCCACCACACCATCAGCCAGTCCCCCTAAATCGGCACTAGGCACTACAGGCAAAATTCGTGCCTGCGGGTATTGCTCACGTGCAATTAAATCATCCTGACTCAAGCAGACCAGAATAATCAAGTCACACCCTTGCCCATATACGGGAAGAATGGGTGTATTGTCCAACTTCTTGTGCGGCAGGCCCCAATACCAGCCGCCATCTGTATAAATTGCCTCTCCAATCTTAATGTCATCAAAGATACCCGGCAGAGCGCACGAAGACAACAGGATGTTTCTAATTTCTTCTTCTGGACGCTGATTCACCATAAAGTATTCCACTTTATTAGCTATTTTATTATGAGCACCTACAAAAAACTGGGTAGCAGACTGACTCAACTGCTGAAAATCAAAATGCTCGGCCATAATATCGAGCAAGCCCTGCTGGCTAAACAAGCCCCTCGTTCTAAGGGCCAATGGCAATCTTTTTAAATCCAGGCCCATCGACGATAACCTTCCCGACAAAGAAACCGGCAAGCTCTCCATATTTAAAGACAGCACGTTCTTTGCTGCAATATGACTCCAAAGCTCTTGAGCCATAGTCAAGTTTTCTTGTACCAGCGCCGCTCCGTTTAAAGCGCCGATAGACGTTCCCGCCACGACATGAGGACAAAGGCCAGCTTCTTGCATCGCTCGCCAGACACCAACCTCATAGGCTCCTTTACCACCGCCACCTGCAAATACAACACCAATTTTATTCATTACAACTCATCCTTTACAAAAGTATCCCTGCTTTACAGCTTCCCCTCATAGTAGTGGCAGCAATAAAACGCAGGCGTTTCCGCACTTTTTCGCAAACATTGCCGTTTGACTTTTTCATCAAATTCCCAGAATCCGGCACGCACATCTCGCGGTCGTATCGCCGAGTTCGTAGGATCATACCACTTTTTACAAAAGGCGCATTTTCGTATAGAGGTGCTTTTGGCATTCACTAGCTGCATGTTAAACAAGCTCCTTAACGCAAAACTCAGCAAAATCGAGTAGGAGGCTGCTCATTAGTTGAGCAGCCGACCTCTCACACCACCGTACGTACCGTTCGGTATACGGCGGTTCAATAGTTTAAGTGCAGCTATGT
>MTLC01000653.1_pt1 | contig 22257 bp, 28 predicted proteins | sample 1982451 | NCBI WGS metagenome assembly MTLC01 (sample SAMN05710165, study PRJNA340218) | biofilm metagenome | isolation source: sample SPH anode biofilm adapted to +100 mV | place: USA | collected 2012-02-03 | reverse complement strand
CTGCCTTTTTGTCAGGCTTTAATAAATTTACAGAAAGAACGATACGCTAACCGGCATTCATTGCTTCCTTTTTGACCCGATGCGATACCATGTTGGTTAAAATCACAACGGCATCGGCTTTTTTCAGCTTTGTGCCGATATTGTTTTCGGATCGGGTAAATAACCGTAGCTCAATGCCCGCCCGTGCCGCCTCATCCATGTAATGCTTTCCCAACCTGTCCATGCCGCCAATCAATGCTATGCACATACAATCTCCTTTCCAGGTCTCTGCTGTACGGTCTGTACGGTTTATTCCGGACTCATGACTTCCTTCTGGTATTGCAACTGCCGCTGTCGCATCCCTGGCAATGCCCTTTCTTTTTCCAGAGCGAGCGATAGAGGAGCCAGAAGGCTCCTCCCAGTATCAGGATCATCAAAATGATATCGAACAATCCCATGTCACCCTCCCAGTCCCAGCAGTGTTCCCCCCTGGTAGATGAGCATCGCCACCGTCCAGGCCAGTATGGTCTGGTAGACGAAGCCGACGCCGACCCATTTCCAGGTGCCGAACTCCTGCCGCATGGCGGCCAGCACGATCATGCAGGGCATATAGAGCAGGACAAACGCCATGAAGGCATACGATGAAAGGGGCGTGAATCCGGCCTTGATCGCCTGATTCAGTGCGGACTTGTCCTCCTCTTTTTCTTCTTCTCCAGGAATAAAGAGCAGCGTGCTGATCGCTGTTTTGGCCGCAGTCCCGAATGATACGACGATTTCCTTCAAATCCTCGCCGAGAGTCGGGGTCTCTTTTTTATCTTCCTGTTTGGGGGCGTAAATTTCCCCCATGGTGCCAACCACGATTTCCTTGGCGATGACGCCGGTAATCAGGGATGAAGCCGCTTCCCAGGTTCCAAAGCCGAGTGGCGCCAGTGCTGGGGCCATTACCTGCCCGGCTTGCCCCAAGTATGAATCTTTTTTATGTTCCACTCCCCATGGCAGGTGCAGCATGAACCAGACCAGAATGGAAACCGCGAAGATGTAGGTGCCCGCCTTGACCAGGAAGTGTTTGCCCTTTTCCCATGTATGCAGGCAAAGGCTGGTGAAGGATGGCATGCGGTACGGCGGCAGCTCCATGATGAACATGGGCGCTTCACCCCGGAACAGGGTGTTCTTGAAGATGTAACCCATCACAACCGCCAGCAGGATACCCATGACATACAGGGACCAGATGACATTAGCGGAATTATCCGGAAAAAATATTCCGATAAAGAGCACATACACCGGCAGACGTGCCCCGCAGGACATGAGCGGAATCAGCAGCGCGGTCAGAACTTTATCCTTGGGATTTTCCAGTGTACGGGTGGCATAGATGCCCGGCACATTACAGCCGAAACCGAGCAGCATCGGAATGAAGGACTTGCCGTGCAGACCGATGGCATGCATGGCCCGGTCCATGACAAAGGCCGCCCGCGCCATGTAACCGCTCCCCTCCAGAAAGGTGATGAAAAACATCATGCAAAATATCACCGGGACAAAAACCAATACAAAACCGACCCCGGCAATGACCCCGTCATTGACCAGGGACACGGTCCAGTCCGGCGCGCCGATGCCGCCCAAAATGTCGGTGGCCCAGCGTTTGAAGGGGCCTTCGGTCATTGCCCCGATCCATTCACCAAATGGCGCTGAAAGATCAAAGGTCAGCTTGAACAGCAGCCACATGGCGGCCATGAAGATCGGTATCCCGAAGAAACGGTTCAGAACTACCCGGTCGATCTTCTCCGTCAATTCGATGTTCCGTTTTTCCGGTTTGGCCAAGATTTCCCGACAGAGACCGGTTGATAACGCATAGCGGGTGTCGGCCAACAAGCCTTCAATGTCATCGCCGTGAGCCCGGTACAGATGATCAAAAAGAGCTTTTGGCAGGGAGTCGTGCGGTATGTTGACCGCTTCCAGCACCAGTCTGTCACCTTCAAGCAACTTGAGCAGCAGCCAGCGCAGCGGGTAGCGCTCCAGCAGAGGAGCTTGATTACGCTGAACATGCTCCAGCAAACCTTCCAGTACGATTTCAATATCCTCACCGTAGTTGAGTGTTCTGGGTTGATGCTTTTCCCCGCTGTCCGCCAGGTTCACGACGGCCTTCAGCAGCTCTTTCAGCCCAGTTTTACGGGTTGCGGACGTCGGGATAACCGTGATGCCCAGGGTTTCCTCCATCTGCCTGCCGTTAATTTTGTAACCTTTTGCTTCGGCCTCATCCGACATATTGAGAGCCATGATCATCGGAATGCCCAGTTCAAGCAGCTGGATGGTCAGATAGAGATTCCGCTCCAGGTTGGTGGCATCAACCACGTTGATAATCAGATCCGGCTTTTCCGTAACCAGGTAGTCACGGCTGATGATCTCTTCCTGAGTATAGGGGGACAGCGAGTAACAGCCCGGCAGGTCAACAAGCCGGATACTTCGCCCTTCGAGATCAAAGAGCGCCTCCTTTTTTTCAACGGTGACGCCTGGCCAGTTGCCTACGTGCAAGCGGCTTCCGGCAATGGCGTTGATCAGGGTGGACTTGCCGGCATTGGGGTTTCCGGCGACAGCGACGACAAGCGGTTTGTTGTTCGTCATGACGCCACCTCCAACTCGATGCCACAGGCTTCCGCCTTGCGCAGCGACAATTTGTATCCCTTGACGGTAATTTCTATGGGATCGCCCATCGGGGCAACTTTTTCCACCTTGACTAGCTCTCCGGGGAGGACTCCCATATCCATCAAACGCCGCCGGAGCGGTCCGATAGTACTTTCCAGTTTGACAATCCGTCCCTGTTCTCCCGGTTTAAGATTACTCAGATTCATGCAATAACTCCTTTTACACTGATAGTACGTGCCATGCGGCGGTCAATAGCAATGCGAGCTTCATCAACCAGCAGCAACAGCAGATTGCCGTCATTTTTGAGGACTTCAACCATCTTGCCTACCCGCAACCCCATCTCTTCGGCCCGTGTTGCGGTTGCCTTTGTATGATGATGGTGCTCAACGTGGTGGTCGTGGCTATGGCATCCCCCGCCACAGCCTCCGCAATGTCTGACTTCCGTAATTTCGGCCCGTTCTCCGGGGGTGAGTAGTGCAAGCGGCATCATGGTTTCTCCTCTTTTTATTAGAATTTCAGCACAAGGCCGTACAGAACGCTGATATCATCTTCCGGCCTGGTTAGCCCCAGCTTGACGCCGGCATTGACATCCAGATGGTCGTTGATCTCGTAGCGTGCTCCGGTCAGAGCGTAGACCGGCAGATCATTGGATGCCTTGTCCGGATTGGTGGCAAGTCCGAAGTCGAGCACGCCTGTCAAACCTTTTAGCATCTTGGCCTCTCCCGCAATGGAAGCGGACCAGATATTTTTACGGCTCAGTTCCGGATCAACACGATAATCATGATGTTCGTATCCCGCATTGGCATGCAGAGCGTAGTTCCCCTCATCAAACTCCCTGGTGGCAATCAAGGTGACGCCTGGTTGCCAGCGCCCTTCGGAGAGGCCGGCGCTGTATTTGCCGGTGGGCAGGATTACTGTCGGTTTGATGGCGAAATTGATACCGGCAAGTTCCGCAAAGGCGTATTTGATTTCCAGGGTCATGTCGCCGAAGCCGTCGGTCGTGGCGACAACGCCATCGACGTTTTCCCGTGCGTTAATGGTGTAAGGGACAGCCAGAGATATACCAAGATTCTTGTACAAACCGGTGGTGACCTTTATCTCGGCGTCGGTGGTATTTGTGCTGGTCGTGCTGCCGACAACGGTTTCGCTGTCATGGGTATATGACCCGTTCAGCTCGATCTCCACTTTGCCCGGCTCAACCGTTCCGGCATCATCGGTGGCAAGAGGCGGGCCGGCCTGGGCAGCGGCGGCGGTGATAAGGGCAAAAGCAATGGCAATCGTGGTGGTACGCAGTGCAGTCATGAATAGTCTCCTTGTGTGGTTTGTATTCTGGCTGGCTGCGCGGTGAGGAATTACACATTTGGCTGGCTTGAATGATTGGTTTTTTGTCCGGTAATAGACGTGTAGGTTACTTGGTCAGGATCAGTCTGTTGTTGCTGGTAATTCTCAATCGGTACTCTTCTCCGTCATGGACGATAATGAGTTCTCGTTGTCCCTCCATAAGCTCCTCGCTGGTGATACTCTTTAGCTGCATTGAGACGGTTGCTTCCTTTCCGTGGTTTTCGCCGGCGCGGGCTTGCGCTCCAGGTTGTGCAAATGACAATCAATATCAACAGATGGACAAAAAAAAGCACCTTTTGACTTACAATACTCAAAACACTCAAAAGGAGAAGAGCAGTGTGCGAGATCATCCGCCATCTGCTTGCGGCACCAACGGAAGGTGTCAGCAAGTTTGAGGCTGGCACCGGGATCTCCAAAAATTTTCCATGGTCCCTGACAGGTGAAGGGTATCCTGGCCAGGCCCATAAAGCCGGCAACATCCTTGAGCGGGTAGCCGAGAAAAATGCCGATTTCATGGGGGAAAGTTCCCGATCCCATGCGCTGTGCGAGTGTATCAAGTAGCTCGGAAATGCCCATCTGGCCGGAGTATCCGGCGCGGCGCAGCATGGCACGTGCTGCAGGCGTTGCCAAGAGCTCTGCCAGAACATCCTCCCGGTACAGCAGTACCAGCACGGAATTTCCCCGATCTTTCAAGGTGTATGATTCAAGTTGGGCTACCTTAGTAACCTCGCGACCCCACTTTTTCCAATAGGTATAGGGATTGCTGCCGCATGAATGGGTTCGGTTAGGTACGGAAATCAGGTTGGCTGGTTTGACACCGGCAATGACTTCCGCTGTCTCAAGAGCAAGATAGGAGGCAAGACATTCCCGAGGGTCACAGAACCGGCCAGCGACGTCACCCCAGAAAGCACGCTTGGTTTTGTGACTCGTTCCGGAAGACTTGTTATCAGCACTTCTATCTGGACTCGTGTGCCGGGTGCCCATTTGTATGTGGTTATAAGACTGCATTTGACCCATAAGTATCCCCATCGATTTTTTGAAACAATATAGATATTGAAAATCAATGTCAATAGTAATCTTTAAAAATAATCATTCTCTCGATCGCGGCTTGCAAAAGCAGCAGTATTACAATAGTACCCGCAAAAAAAGAGCCCTTTTAAACAAGGGCTCAGGCTGCTGGCAAATATTGATCTTCCGCAGATATTATTCAGGTCAAGAGTGCTATTCCGGCGTGGATGTCCTTGGCGTTACCGGCTCTGGACAGCAGTTCTGCACAGGATATGTTCTTCTCTATCATCTTCTTCAAAATCGGTGCGGAGGATGTGTCACCAAAAAGAATTGCTCCCACCAGATGCGAATCACGGAAGATATACTGCTGGTAGTGATCGCCTTCCTCCTCAAAGGTCAGGTAGCTGGCATCGTCAGGGTGAACCGTACCGATGCTGAAGAGATCAACTCCCAGAACCTTGATGCTATTGGAGCGGGGAATGCCGGCAAATATGGCCTCTCCGCCGGCAGCGTTCATGCCGGCAATCGTTCCCTGGAACTGGGACGGGGCCCAGGTGCCGTAAACCGTGCCTAAATGTTCCGCCAGATCGCCCGCAGCGAATATGTCCGGATCGGAGGTGCGCAGATGCTGATCTACAACCACTCCGCAGTTGACGTCAAGCCCGGCCATACGGGCAAGGTAGCTGTTGCTGCGCACTCCGGCGGCAATTATCACCAGATCTGCAGGGATTGATTCCCCTGATTCAAGCAGAACGCTCCGCACATGCGCATCACCTTTCAGCTCTTTTATCCGGGCGCCACAAATCAGGGTGATACCGAGCGCAATGGCCTCTTCAGCGAGACGCTTTCCGGCCGCCCGGTTGAGTTGCCGCGGCAGGAGCCAGTCAAACCCTTCCACCAGCGTTACCTGAACGTTACGGCGAGCCAGGGCCGCTGCAGCCTCTAAGCCAAGCACTCCGCCACCGATAATCACGCAACTGGAATTGGCCTGGCTCTGCCGCAGGATCGTCTCGGCATCACGACAGGTTCGAAGGGTAACCACATTCTTGAGGTCTGCACCCGGAATGGGCGGGATGCTCGGGTGAGCGCCCATGGCCAGAATGAGCTTGTCGTAGAAAAGCTCGGCATGCTGCTTGAGCGAAACTGTTTTGGCTGAGCGATCAATAGCGGTAACTTCAGCATCGTTTAAAATGGTGATCCGTTGCTCAGCATACCAGGACTCAGGATGGACAGGGAGTTCACTGACAGTGATCTCCCCCGCCAGATAACGGGTCAAATTGAGGCGGTAATACGGAAGGTCATTCTCCTGGCAGATCATGGTGATGGACGCTTCGGGCGAGGCACTGCGGGCGGCTTCGGCAGCGGAGAGCCCGGCGATACCTCCGCCGATGATCACAATACACCCTGTCATGACTTGGTTAACGCTACGTTTCTCTTGCTCGACCACTGGTTCGAACTGGTCAGGGCCGACCCCACAAACCGGACAGCATTCGGGTGGGGCATCTCCATCGTGAGCGTAGTCGCAGTTGATACAACGCCATCTGCAAGGCGCAGTCCTCACCGGTGCTGGCGCAGGAGTCGACGGCTCGAAGAGGTCCGGCGTCGCACCGCAGACCGGACAACATTCCGGCGGGGTATTCCCTTCATGGATATAACCGCAAACCGTGCAGCACCAGCGTGTGTCTGCCATAAAATCCTCCTGAATAGACGGCCACTGTCGGATTGACAGTGGCCGGGTGATTCATCAATTCTGATTGGTTACGGATCAGTTAATCAGGGTAAAACGTTCTTTAGGTACGCCACAGACCTGGCATTTGTCCGGAGCCCCGTCATAAACCGTATTGCCGCAGACTTCACACACATAGACAGGTCGTGCAGCCAGGTCGCCGCCACTGTTAACGGCAGCGGCAGCCTTCAGGTACAAGTCGTGATGGATCTCTTCAACCGCCAGAGCGTTACGGAACGAGATCTCCGCCATCTTGTCCCCCTCTTTCTGCGCTTCTTCCAGATACGGAGGATACATCTGCTGGAATTCGAATCCTTCACCTTCTATCGCTTCCACCAGGTTTTCGGCGGTCTTCTTGATTCCACCCATAGCTCGCAGATGGGCATGGGCATGGATGGTTTCGGCATGGGCGGCTGCCCGGAACAGTTTGGCTACCTGTGGGAAGCCGTCTACCTCGGCCTGTTTGGCAAAGGCAAGGTACTTGCGGTTAGCCTGACTTTCACCGGCAAAGGCTCCGGCAAGATTCTCTTTTGTTGACATGCGTTGTTCCTCCTGTTTTGTTGGTGTTATAAAAATACTCAAAGCAATTGACCTGAATTCAGTAGTGATCTTCCACCATCTCAAAATATGCCTGCGGGTGTTTGCAGACTGGGCACATTTTCAGTGCCTCCTTGCCCTCATGAATATGACCACAATTGCGGCACTTCCATCTGACTGTTTCATCTTTCATAAAGAACGTTCCGGTTTGAACCTCTTCAAGTAGTTTCAGATAGCGTTCCTTATGCGCCTTCTCAATTTTACCGATAGCTTCAAACATGAAGGCGATGTCGATAAATCCCTCTTCCTTTGCTTCCCGGGCCATACGCGGATACATATCGGTATGCTCTTCAAATTCCCCGGCTGCCGCGGCTTTCAGGTTTTCAATTGTCGAACCGATACCGTTGAGAAATTTAAAGTGCAATTTGGCATGTTCTTTCTCGTTTTCCGCCGTCTCTAAAAAGTACTCCGCAATTTTCTCAAACCCTTCCTTTTTGGCGACAGAAGCGAAGTACGTATATTTATTACGGGCTTGTGATTCCCCGGCAAAAGCTTCCATAAGGTTCTTCTCGGTTTTGGTCCCTTTGATTCCTGACATGTACTGTTCCTCCTGTTAGTATGCCTCCCTTCCGGCCAACAGCAACCATTGGGGAGTGATCAAGTTATAATGTGGGTCGCGGCGTCGTATCCGTACTGGCAGGCATGATCGGATAAACGACCTTGGGTTGCTTGCCGGTTAGGCTCCCCAGAAATGCGGTGATGGCGTCGGTATCGGTATCGCTGAGCTGGATGCCGAACTGGGCCGATCCCATAACAGAAACCGCTTCCTTCAGGCTCCAGACAACACCGGAATGGAAGTAGGGATAGGTGATGGCCACATTGCGCAGCGAGGGTGACCTGAAGATATACTCGTCCTTGGCGGTATTGGTGACGCTGAACCGCCCCTTGTCACCACGCGGCAGTATGTTTTCGGCAGGCTTTTCAACCACGCCGAAAGGATAGTAACCGTTGCCACCCAGGTTGACGCCGCCATGACAGGCAACGCAGCCCTTGTCGATAAAGAGTTTGAGACCTTCGGTCTGCTTGGCGTTAAGCGCTTTTTTCTTCCCTTTGAGGTATTGGTCGAAAGCGGAGTCGGGAGTAATCAGTGTTGCTTCGAATACTTCTATGGCCTTAGCCATGTTGTCGAAGGTTACCGGCTCCTTGTCCGCCGGGAACGCTTTCTTGAACAGGCTGACATACTCGGGGATACTGGTGAGGGTCTTAACGACCTGGTCCGGCGTGTTGCTCATCTCCACCGAGGCCTGCACCGGCCCCTTGGCCTGTTCCGCCAGATCCTTGGCTCTGCCGTCCCAGAACTGGGCAGTGTTGTATACCGAGTTCAGCACGGTCGGGGCGTTGCGCGGACCCTTCTGCCATCCGTGGCCGGTGGATGTTACTTGGAGATCGCCCCCACCAAGGCCGACGTTGTGACAGGTATTACAGCTGATCAAGTGCGACTTGGACAGGCGGGGATCGAAGAAGAGTTTGGCGCCGAGATCAATCTTGGCGGGGTTTGCCGTGTTGCCTTTTAGCTCCTGCGGCTTGGCTGGCACCGGTTTGAAGAGCGCCTTGGCGCGGGACATCAGGTCTTCGGTTGCAATTGCCTGACTGGCAATAGTGATAAGCACCAGTGCAAGTGTAACTGATACACGTTTCTGTTTCATGGATGATCCTCCTGGTTTTGATAATAAGGGCTGTATTGCTGACAGCCCTGTTATAATCTCTGTAAAAGACGTTTATACGACGATCAGGCAAGGTCGAAACGGTCAAGGTTCATGACCTTGTTCCACGCCGCTACAAAGTCGTGCAGGAACTTTTCCTGGGAGTCCTGACAACCGTAGACTTCCGCGACGGCCCGGAGTTGGGAGTTCGAACCAAAGACAAGGTCGACACGGGTGCCGGTCCACCTGAGTTCACCGCTTGCGCGATCACGCCCCTCGAACAGGTCTTTGTCTTCTGGGCTTGGCTTCCACATCGTGCCCATGTCAAGCAGATTGACGAAAAAATCATTGGTGAGCGTCCCGGGACGCTTGGTGAAGACGCCGTGTTGTGTCTGTCCGAAATTGGCATTCAAAACGCGCATGCCGCCAACGAGAACCGTCATCTCGGGAACTGTCAACGTCAGCAACTGCGCCCGATCAACCAGCAGTTCCTCTGCAGATACAGAGTATCTGGCTTTGAGGTAGTTTCTGAAGCCGTCGGCAACCGGTTCAAGCACCGAAAAGGACTCTACGTCGGTTTGCTCCTGAGTGGCATCCGTACGTCCCGGTGTAAAGGGTACTGCCACGTCGTGACCGGCACTTCTGGCAGCTTGCTCGATACCCACGCAGCCCCCCAGGACAATCAGGTCAGCGAGGGAAACCCTCTTGCCGTCGGGTTGAGTGGTGTTGAATGCTTTCTGAATTCCCTCAAGGGTTTGCAGCACCGTCTGCAATTGTGCCGGCTGGTTGACCGTCCAATCCTTCTGCGGGGCAAGACAGATGCGCGCCCCGTTGGCACCGCCGCGCTTATCAGAACCACGGAACGTGGATGCCGACGCCCAGGCCGTCGCAACCAGTTGAGAGACAGACAGCCCCGAAGCGAGAATCTTGCCCTTGAGGTCCGCTATGTCATTCTCGTCGATCAGCTTGTGATCCACTGAGGGCAGCGGGTCTTGCCAGATGAGTTCCTCCGCAGGCACTTCTGCGCCGAGATAGCGCGAGCGCGGGCCCATGTCGCGGTGGGTCAGCTTGAACCACGCCCGGGCGAAGGCATCCGCGAATTTATCAGGGTTCTGCAGGTAATTCCGTGCGATCGGCTCGTAGACCGGGTCGAACCGCAACGAGAGGTCCGCCGTGGTCATCATCGGCCGGCGCTTCTTCGTCGGGTCGTGCGCGTCAACCACCATGTCCTCATCGTCCACGTCCTTGGCCAGCCACTGATTCGCGCCGGCCGGGCTCTTGACCAGTTCCCACTCGTATTTGAACAGCACCTTCAGATAGCCCATGTCCCAGGTGGTCGGGTTTGGCTTCCAGGCACCCTCGATGCCGCTGCTGATCGTATCACCACCTTTGCCGCTGCCGAAGCTGCTCCGCCAGCCGAGCCCCTGTTCCTCTATAGGAGCGGCTTCAGGCTCAGGCCCCACATGGGTCGCCGGTCCGGCTCCGTGGCATTTGCCGAAGGTGTGCCCGCCGGCGACGAGGGCTACGGTCTCTTCGTCGTTCATGGCCATGCGGGCAAAGGTCTCGCGAACGTCGATTCCCGACAGAACAGGGTCCGGGTTACCGTCCGGCCCTTCCGGGTTGACGTAGATCAGCCCCATCTGCACGGCGGCGAGGGGGTTTTCCAGATCCCGATCACCGGAGTAGCGGCTCTTGGGCTTGTCGCTCGTAGCCAGCCATTCCTCTTCGGCCCCCCAGTAGACGTCCTCTTCCGGCTCCCAGATATCCTCGCGACCGCCGCCGAAACCGAAGGTCTTGAAGCCCATTGATTCGAGGGCGCAGTTGCCGGCGAGGATCAACAGGTCGGCCCAGGAGATTTGCCGGCCGTATTTCTGCTTGATCGGCCAGAGCAGCCGGCGCGCTTTGTCGAGGTTGACGTTGTCCGGCCAGCTGTTGAGCGGCGCAAAGCGCTGGTTACCGGACCCCGCTCCGCCGCGGCCGTCACCCAAGCGGTAGGTGCCGGCGCTGTGCCAGGCCATCCGGATGAAGAGTCCGCCGTAGTGCCCCCAGTCGGCTGGCCACCACTCCTGAGAATCGGTCATCAGCGCATAGAGGTCCTTCTTCAGGGCCTCAAGATCGAGCTTCTTGAATTCCTCAGCATAGTTAAACGACTCGCCCATCGGGTTGGACAGGGAGGAATGCTGATGCAGAATATGAAGTTTCAACTGGTTCGGCCACCAGTCCCGGTTAGACGTGCCTCGGCCGGTCATGGGTATGGCAGTTTTTCCTGTTACCGGACATTTGCTTTCTTCACTCATCTCTGCTCTCCTTTCCTTTGTGCTGTTATTAATTGTTTTTATGAGTATCCGTTGCCGCCTATTCCTTCATCGCTCTGACCAGCAGATCGTAATCCTCCAGCAGCGACTGAAGATCCTCTTCATGTTCGACTTCCTGTTGCAGGATGGTCAACACCATGTTGTAGGTAACCGGGTCTTTATCTTTAGTAATGTCCATCAACCGCTTGTATACTCCGATGGCACACTGTTCCCCTTTGATGTTCTGCTCCAGAAGCACCTTGACAAACGGGTCGTCAGGGGCGTCGTAGCCGCAGTTTGTGTGCTTGTACCATTCTTCAGGCTTGGTGACTGGCGTTCCACCCAGTTGGATGATGCGCATGGCCACCATGTCAGCATGTGCCAGTTCCTCGGTGGCATGCTGTAACAGTTCTGCTCCCACGGCATCTTTCATTGGCCCCTTTACCAGCTTGGCTCCCAACCAGTACTGGTAATAGGCCAGCCATTCGTCACTGTATGCGCTGCGTAACAGCCCAAGCAATTCATTCACATCCATACCGATAATTTCGCGCCCCTTTGATCCCATGTTCTTCTCCTTTTTGAAAATATAGTTTTAGCTTTTCCTGCTATCCGGGCATGCCGGATAGTATTTAGCATTGTGCAGCAATATGTTACTTAATCAATCAATAATCATTCCTGTTTGAAGAGCAAAAAAAATGGTAAGCGAAATGGTTTCTTGCCCTGGAATGCGTTTTGATGCGGGGCTATTGAGAACATTTTCCGCACACGCCATAATATTCAAAACGCACATCTTGCACCTTGAATCCGGTAAGTTTCTCAACTATTTCAGGTGGGATCATGGCGGTATCGGTGAAGTCCTCAATCCGCCCGCAGCGGGTACAGATCAGATTGAGGTGATTACTTGTATCCATATCATAACGATTATCCATAGCTTCAAACTCCAACTCCCTGACCAGCTTGAGAGATTTAAGTAGAGACAGGGTGGAGTAAACAGTTGAAAGGCTGATCTTAGGGTGTTTTTCCCGCGCCGCTTGATAGATGGTCATGGCAGAGGGATGACAATTGTCAAGGGTCAAGATGTCGACAATAGTCCGCCGCTGGGGAGTCAGTTTCATTCCCCGTTCTTTCAGCCCCTTAACAATCACGTTTTTGAACTGTTCCCGTTTGATATTAGCACCCCAGTCAATAATCATTCCTGATTAGGAGGAATGTTACTACACCTTCTATAAATGTCAACACGATTGTCAAAATATTTACGCAAATACAATTAGTCATCCACTCTTGGGGTGGACGAACATGGTGGGAGGCAGTTAGCAGAGCGAAAGTGACCGCTCGGATGTAATGCGGTTGACGCAATCGCCACAATATGGCTATTATCGTAATCAATAATAGTCCTTATGACTACGATAATAAGCAAATTGTGATTTATGGCATCTCCTGTGAACCGTACATATCTCCGGCAGACCCGGGATGCAGTTGAGTTGTTGGGCAAACTCATCCGGCTTGGCAGGAAAGAACGCAAAATGACCGAGGAAGACCTGTCTGGACGGGCGGGGATTTCCAGGAGGACCTTACAGAAGATCGAGCGTGGCGATCCGAAGTGCGAGATAGGTCTGGTGTTTGAGGTCGCCTACATAGTCGGAGTGAAGCTTTTCAGTGATGAAGAGAACTCGACTCGCTACACCTATGGGAGGCACATTGACGATAGGCTGGCATTGCTCCCCAAGCGGGTTCGTAAAGCAGTAAACGTCAATGATGATTTTTGACGGTAGAACACGTACAGGTGAGTAGCGTTTCTGAAGAGTTTCCTTTCACTGAAGAAAATATCCTCTATTTTATCTCTGGCAGAGGGAAGCTTTTCTGATTCTTCAGGAAGAGTTCTATCTTCTCCCGGTTCTTTCTGAAGGGGTTGTGCCGGCCACTAAGCCAGTCTGACAGTTGTTCTGGGTCGCGGCCCATTATTTCTCCCAGTTGATCCAGATTCATCCCCATTGCTCTCTTATACCACGCAAGCCTACCAACAGTGTCATCCGGACAGTCGAACGGAATATACCCTAGAAATTTGATAATATTGGGGTTATAGTGCTGCTCTGGTTCAACTCCGTGTTCCCAATTCCAGACAGATGATTCAGTAACCGTAAGCGACATTGGGTAGATAACTCGGGAGTACAGTTCTTGGGGAACCGTGAAGAGGATCTTGGCCTGTTTGGCCTGAAGGGCATCGGTCCGATAGACGAAAGCGCCGTCAACCTCGCCACGCTCCGCATACATCAGGCACTCTCGTACATCCTTGGCCATGACCAGCTTTTTATCCAGCTGCTTGTCAATTCCCGCCTTTTTGAATGCTTGCATGGCGTATTCGCCTGCCGGGACACTTTTCGGGCTGCCGATGGCAACCTTCTCCAGCGTTACGATTTCCTGCAGGCTGCTGATCTTCAAGTCTGGCTTCCCGGCAAATACCAGCACGTTATAGGTTAAGACGTCGATACTTTTTTCATCCGCCAGCTTCTTGGTCTTCATGTAATCCATCCACTCGGTGTTGGCAGATATAAAGATGTCTGCCGGAGCGCCGTTCTCGATCTGCTTCGCCAGAGCGCCTGATGCCCCGTAGTTCTTCTTGAAGGTCAGCCCAGGGTGCTTCTTGGCATAATCGTCGGAAAGCTCATTGATGACTTCTTTCAGGCTGGCGGCGACGGAAAGACTGACATCGCCCGCCAGGACCGGGGTTGCCATTAAGAGAATACAGAACAAGGATACTGATACTTTGACCGCGTTTTTCATGTGGTGGACCTCCAGAATGAGATGTTTGGGGAGTGTACGAGGTTAGACAGGCTGCATACTGACACCAATATCGGATGGTTTGCCAAAATAGACCGATGAAAGAACGATGATGTCAATTCCTGTAGCAGCGTACTCTGCGGCATTGGTTTCATTGATGCCGCCAGCTGCAGAGATCAGGATGTCCGGGTTGGCTGCCCTCAGAAGAGTGACCGCTGTTGCAAGTTCAGACGGGGACAATTTGTCTAGTTGCGCAACATCAGCTCGACTTTGAGCTATGAGGAGTGCTTCCTCCAGAGTATCAGCCTCGACGATGATCTTGGTTTCCCGGGCACGCAGCTTCAAGTCCACCATTGACACAAGAAACTCTTCCAACCCTCCGAGGAAAACAGTGTGCTGCTTGAACACCAAAACCGATTCCGAAAGGCCCAGTCGATGTGGGAGGGCACCGCCGGCAGTGATGGCCTTGATGGCGATCTTTTTGGTTCCGGGAAATGACTTGCGCGTTGTTACAACCGACAGTGCAGGGCTTACCTTCCTGCATATTTCGACGATACGTTGGGTTCGAGATGCAATGCCGGATGCTTATTCCAGCAGATTCAGGGCGACCTTCCAGCCCGCGTGGAGCGCCTGTGCAGGGCCATCTGCAACCAGAAACTCGATGCCGGCTGACAATTTTGTTCCGCTGGGCATACAGGAAATAAGCGTTGCGCCACTTTTCTGCAGTACCCTGGAAGCCTCCTCGGTGCAGCAGAGAGTCGTCTCTTCACGCGTGGAGAAGATGATCCGCCCGCGACTGTCCCCGATGCCAAGAAGGTGGGTTGTCAGATCGCCATAGGGCAAGTCTTCTTCAATAAATCTCTCGATATCGCAGTCAGGAAGACATGTAATCATATCCGCTCATTTCGATGTCGTTATAGCCTGATAGACATAACGGTATTCCGAAAAAAGGGGACATCAAACAATAACGATGCCCCCTTTCTAGTTTCAGCTGACGCCAATGATAACGCTGGATGCCTTGAAGAGAGCACAAGCATGCCCGCCGACTTTGAGTTCAAGTCGAGTTGCGCTGTCGTGGGTGATGACTGCACTGACGGTATTGCCGCCGCCGATCTCCACGTCAATTTCAGTATTGACCGGACCTTCGACGATCTTGGCGATGGTGCCGCAAAAGACATTGCGTGCACTCACCTTGGCATCGTGCAGATCGGTGCCGATAATGACAGAACTAGCCTTGATGATGGCGTAGGCCTCCATCCCTTTCTTCAATCCCAGGTTATCGATAGCGCCGTTGGTGACTACTGCCGTAAGAGGGATGCCCCCTTTGAGTTCCAGAACTACTTCAGCATTGACGGCGCCTTGGGTAATTGCGGTAACCGTGCCTGCGAAGGTGTTACGTGCGCTGACTTTCATGGAAATCCTCCTCAAAAATTGGTACAGGCCTTCGGTATTACCGAGCCTGCCTTCCAAGTTGTCCAGGAATTTGCGATGCTCTTCCTGAATTGTTTTGAACTGTACAATGATTTTTTTACCTTCGGTGGTGAGACTGGTGCCACCGCCACCTTTGCCACCGGTCAGACGATCAACAAGCGGCTTTCCCGCCATGTTGTTGATCAGGTTGACCGATTCCCATGCGTTCTTGTAACTGATACCGAGTGCCTTGGCTGCCTTCGTTATGGAACCAAGTTCATCGATTTTTTCCAAGAGAGCGATTCGATCCTCCCCGAGAAATTTATGATCAGCCCGATTGAACCACAGACTACCGGCTAGTCCGACGTTCTTACTTTTACCGCCCATGTGTTGAATCTCCGGAGATTTGGCGACTCAGGGGCACACTGCAGTATCGGAAGATAGCGTTGGTTGGGAGCATGTTTGGTAATCCACACTGTTCGAAATAGCTTCATCAGAAGCAGCAAGCCCGATCCATGCATGTACTTTGGCTGGATCAAAACCACACATCCGATTGCCACCTGACTCCATCAGTGGTCGGCGAATCAGAAGGTGGTCATCCAGCATTGTCTTGAGAGCTGCGGCAGAGTCGTAACACGCTGGATCGATCTCACCAGATTTAACTCGTGGTGCATTCGGATTATACCACAACTTCACAGGCATACTTCCGAAGTAGGAAAGCAGTTCTTCGGGTTGCCACGGATGTGCCAGCAGATCCCGTACCTCAACGTTGTGACCGGATTGACGCAGGAGGTCAATCTGTTTGGTTGAGGTCATGCAGCCAATCTTGGTGTAGAAAAAAATGTGTGCCATAGCAGGTCCTCGGCAGCAAGCGTTATGGTTTGCTATACACAACGCATGCCAATATCCACATATAACTTTGCGCCATAATTACAGAGAGTTTCCTGCAGCTGCTATGAATTGAGATGGTGGGAAGTGCCGTATGTTTTTGCAGGAACATGATTATTGCCAATTATGTAGTCACTGCAAAAAAAGAACGGTGCTATATGAAGAGGTTAGTGCCAGCATGCTCGGCATATTTGAAAATTCGGCAACTCAGCCAGTCACTAAAAATTTTCATGCATAATGTACTATTAATCCATACTCTCAATAGTGACACCGAATATTTTGCCTTTACCGTCGACGAGCAAGGTTAGGTATATGCCCATTCCCTGATATTTGGAGGGCGCATCCCCCTGCAACCCAGCCTGTTGGGCGAGTCGGTTACCCTCTTCGCCCGTCATTCCCGGTGCTATTCCGAACACGCTGGTTGAGGGATTTCTGGTCGTGATCTTCCTAATCTTGCCATTGAATCCGTACCCTATGGTGATATCTAGTTGCTCAAAACTACGATCATAACCTCTGATGCATGGTTCCTCGCTTGCCGGAACACCGTCTATCTCACGGTAATCAACTCCAGAATACATCTCTATTCCGAATACCTGTATCTGGCGTGATACATCTGCTCTTGTCCGATTCGCCATACATCCGGCCAGGCAGACCGATAAAACGAGCAGGGAATATAGAAGCAATCGCATGAATCACTCCAAAAATAATCGGGCTACCATTCCTGAGCAGCCCGACAAGAAAATACAAGGTGGTTACTGAGAAATGACTACTTTATCAAAGGGTATCCAGATTCACTCCACCCGCTGATGCCACCCGGGTAGCGGTAAACATTCGTGAAACCGTTTTCAACGAGAACCTTGGCGCCGATGTGGCTTCTCCTGCAGGCAACGAATCCGCAATAAACAACAACGGGTTTCTCTTTATCGGTTCCGGCAACTTTCACCAGATTGTCCTTGTCTGCTGGGGTAAGTTCTTTTTCTGTCTTGGGCATGACGCCATTGACTGCAGAAGGAATGATGCCGAAATCTTTATCTTCATTCGCCGGGAGAGTGCTGATAATCGTAATTTTTTTGCCATCATCAAGCCACTTCTTCAGTTCATCAGTGCTGACAATTTTGTAACCACCATCTTTAACGTCTGATGAAAATTTCATGGCAGCCTTTTCAATGGGTACTTCGAGGCCTTTTGGTGATGTTCCAATGGTTGCACAACCGGCGAGCGCCAGAGTCATTACGGCAAACGCTGCGAGATAATTCATTGATTTCATGTGGTCTCCTTTAAATATGTTGGTAATCCGCCGATACGTATTCATTGTCGAAAGTGTTAATCTGGTGGGCACAGTAGGGATCGAACCAACGACCTGCCGATTAAGAGTCGGCTGCTCTACCAGCTAAGCTATGTGCCCAAATTCTAGTAAAATTATTTGCCACCCACAGTCAGTTCCTTATACGGCCAGCCCTGCATACCTTCTTTAAGGATGAAAATCCTCTTCTCGTCAATACCTTTTTCCTTCAGGTAGTCATAGGTGTTTTTGGCACCGCCACCGCCACGGGGGCAGATAACAACCACATCGTTTTGTGTTGCAGCCAGTTTGGGCAGGACGGCATCCAGTTTCTGCTTGTCAGCTGCCGACTTGACCGGATAGCTGTTGGTCTCCAGTGAACCTTTGAAATGGTGCTGCTGGAACTCATCCGGAACCTGGATATCCACGATTGACATATCCTTCCCTTTTTCCAGCCATTGTTTGAACTGGTCAGGGGCAACATAGATGTATCCGGCAGCCATTGATATGGTCGCAGTGCAAAGCAGTAGCAATACCATCAGTAAAATTCGTTTCATTACGGACTCCATTTCATTCTTGGTTTACAGATCGACTTCCATGTAGAGCAGCTCCCAACGCCCCGACAATTGAAGGAATCGGTGGGACCTGTATGGGAACTCTCAGTTCCTTTTCCAGCAGCGCAACCAGGGTGGCATTATTTGCAACTCCGCCGCTAAACACCAGATGATCACCATAGCCACTTTTTGCTACCATGGCAGCCAGTCTGCCTGCCACGGCAAGATGCACCGAACGAGCAATCGTTGCCGGCGGGATGCCCTGGTTTTTCAAAGACACCACTTCTGACTCGGCGAAGACGGCACACATGCTGTTGATGGGAGCACCGACTTCAGTTTCAGCTGCCGCTCGACCGAATGCCTCAAGATCGTAGCCGAGCGAGACAGCCATCATCTCCAGAAAACGCCCTGTACCGGCGGCGCATTTATCGTTCATCTGAAAGCTGGTTACGCGACCACGTTCATCCAGCAGGATTACCTTGCTGTCCTGTCCACCCACATCCAGAATCGTCCGGCAGTTGGGAAACAGTTGCCGGGCACCCAGGGCATGGGCTTTGATCTCGGTGATCACGTCCAGTTCTGCGTGTTGCTGCAACAGGTGGCGACCATAGCCGGTTGCCACCACCCGTGCAGTTGGATGCTGTTCCAGGAAGGCAAGCGCCTGATGATGGGGATCAAAACTGCTTTCAGTGACCTGGTGGCGGATAATGGCACCATCCTGCCATACAACCGCCTTGAGCGTCCGTGAACCGAGATCTATTCCGATATGCACTCGTTATCCTGTGATCTGCTCAATAAATGCTTCTACCCGTGTCTGCAGCTGACCGACATCGTCGGGAGAGTAGTCGCTTTCAATGGCCATAAATGGAATACCACGCTGCTTACAGGCTTCGCTCAGCTTGATTGCCTCAATGTTGTAGGTATGGCAGAACTGCAGGCAGTAATCGATGATTCCCTGCGCACCAGATTCTTCGTACTCCTTGATCACCTGATCAATACGTTCGTCATTGGGCGTGAAACAGGAACAATCAATCTTCATGTAGCGTTCAGTCAGTCGTTCGAGTTGTTGATCAACCGTTGTCGAACCTTCATCTATCAGGTCCTTGTAGTAGCGGGTACCGATGCAGCTTTCCTCGTTGACGACCACAGCACCGGAGGTTTCGATGATGTTGTGCAGTTTCCAGTTGGGAAGGGCCATGGGAGTGCCTGATACCAGGATGCGCGGGGTCGAGGCAGGAGCGACACTGACACCTTCAGCAATTCGTTTTTCCAGTTCATCACAAAGCTCATGCACCTTTTCAGCAAAGCGGACCGGTTCGTCGTAGAAGGCGATCTGCTCGATCAGCAGCATATCTTTGCCACTGATTGGTGAAGGGTTGTGGTGGCGCAGGGAGTTGAGCCGCTGCAGTGCAGCGCGTTTGGCATTTATGGTTTTAATGGCACCGGCTATATCATCGAAGCTGGTTTCCGTGCCACTGATCTTGTCCACTGCAACTTTGAAGTCTTTGACCTCTTCAACCCACAGCTTCTTGTCTCGCTCGCGCTTCATCTGGGGGATTTCCATGACATGAGTCGGGACGTAACGGTCCAGCAGTTCCCAGGTCTTCTTTTTGGCATCACAGGTGGTTTCACCATAGACCAGATCGACCGCCTGGAAGTAGGGACAGATCTTGCCGACCTTAAAACCGAAGGCGGATTTGACCATCGGGCAGATGTTACGTGGAAGAATCTTCTCGGCATCAGCGATTGACCCCTGTGCGCCGCCGCACAGACCAACACAGACGCCACCTGCTGCAACGATCAGCTCTTCGGGTACATAGACGCAGAAGGTGCCTATAACCGGCTTGCCGCTCTCCTTGACAGCCATGATCTCATGGATTCGTCCGGTATGGATATTTTCGACCATGCCGTCAAAGTAGGCCATGGCAGCCGGACGGTTTTTCTGTGAGAGGAAAACATTGGTGTAAGCTGTCGTCAGCATGCCAGGCATGCCAGAGAACCTGGCCACGTCCATTCCCAGCTTTTCCCACAGTTCCGGATCTGATTTTACTTGAAACGCTTCATTCATATAACCTCCACTAAATTTTATTGATATCAGCTTGTTACTTATAAGCAACAATTGAGTCTTTCAATGAGGTTCAAACAAGCATAAAATTGCCATCTTTGTATAATGTATTGACACCGATCAGTCAAATTGTTAGTTCTGAATCAACGATTTGTTCCATCGTTCATAACGATAGGATGGCATATGATTCTCCGACAACTCGAAGTATTTCTGGCTGTAATTGATTCAGGCAGTTTTTCGGCTGGCGCCCGGAATACCCACACAACTCAGTCTACGGTAAGCCAACACATAGCCGCTTTGGAAGCGGAGTTTTCAGTACGGTTGATGGAACGCTCCAGAAATGGCGTTAAATTAACAGAGGCCGGAAAAATATTTAATAAGCATGCGCGACGGATTTTGGGGGAAATCAGAGGGACCAATGAAGCCATGAGTCGGTATCGGGGTATTGAAGACGCAACTCTTCGGATAGCGGCAAGTACTATTCCGGGCACCTACCTGGTTCCGCAAGTCGTTGCTGAACTGTGCGAAAGATTTCCCCATTTGGCAGTAAGTCAAATACAGGGTGATAGCAGAGAAGTAATCGAAGCAGTAATTAATCAGGGGGTTGAAGTGGCTGTAGTGGGAAACCGCTTTGAAGAGCGTGGACTTACTTACACACCTGTCGGGAACGACGAAATTCTTCTTGTTGTACCTGGGCGGCACCCGTGGGCCACTCGCCCGTCAGTAAAGGTAGAAGAACTTGTTGAAGCTCCATTCATAGTAAGGGAGTCAGGCTCTGGAACTGCTAAAGCAGTTGTGGAGGCACTCGCTCAAGCAGGTGTGGATGTTTCCAAGCAGAAGATACGACTTAGCGTTGGAAGTAATGATGCAGTAAAGGCTGCGGTAATTGCCGGAGTCGGGATATCGTTTCTTTCAGACCTGGCAGTTCGAAGCGATGTAGATCGAGGCGATCTGGCTGTGGTTCCTGTCGAAGGACTGCAGATTTTACGACACTTCTGCATAGTCCGCCGCACAAATAGAGAACTCTCACCTGCTGCATCAGCATTTTGGGATTTGATGATTGGTACATATGGATGATCTTTAGCATTACTTAATCCCTTGCTCTACCAAGAACCTTTCAATCTTGTCCCTGTTTTTCCTGAACGGATTATGCCGTCCACTCAGCCAATCTGATAGCTGTTCGGGATCTCTACCCATCGCCTCACCCAAATGATCCAGGTTCATCCCCATCGCTCTCTTGTACCACGCAAGCCGCCTCACAGTGTCATTCGGGCAGTCGAACGGAATATAACCTAGAAATTTGATAATTCTTGGATTATATTGCAGTTCTGGTTCGGTGCCATGCTCCCAGTTCCAGATTGATGACTCAGTGACGCCGATGATCTCGGCGACTTCTCTCTGGAGGAGGCCGAGATCCATTCGTTTCTTGCGGATGTGTTCACCGACTGTGATGGGGAATTCGGGATAACCGGGAAGCTGCTGTTTTTCGAGGGGAATTTTAATTGAGAACGAGTGCCGTTTTAAGTGGGTATAGTAGAGAAAGGTTAACACACCCCTGGATTTGCAAGGTAACCCTTAAATAACAGGCTGTTACACTTCGACGGAATGTGAAGCTTTCCAATATCTTGATATCAACAAGTTGTACAGAAACCATGACCTCTAAACCCGCAGAGCGAATGACTCCTCCGCCCGCATCCTCAAGGTCGCCCGCACGATTGCCGATCTGGACGGCAGCACGAACATACATGAACAGCATATCGCCGAGGCGATTCAGTACCGAAGCCTGGACCGGAAGACGTTGTAGTTCTTTTCGAACAACAAAAACATATAATTGCCGTATCTGCCTGTTATTGTTTATTTATGGTTGCATTTTCTCGGATTATACGGCGACGAAATGCGGATTATTGAAGCTTAGATTAGCCAACAAAATCTTTCACACTCATCCGCTGAGTGCGATCGAATTGTGTTGGACGCTGATGCCTGGTGTGATTGCCGTCATTATCGAGGGGATACGGAAGGGAGTTGCCCCCCACTTGTATGATCGCGGTCAGTGGC
>MTLC01004685.1_pt1 | contig 22289 bp, 23 predicted proteins | sample 1982451 | NCBI WGS metagenome assembly MTLC01 (sample SAMN05710165, study PRJNA340218) | biofilm metagenome | isolation source: sample SPH anode biofilm adapted to +100 mV | place: USA | collected 2012-02-03 | reverse complement strand
GAGAGAGGGGACTTGAACCCCTATACCTTGCGGTGCCAGATCCTAAGTCTGACGAGATGCTATCAGCAACAACAAAGCACAAACATAAATACAATATTTTTAATGGGTTCCTCAACCATCTTTCCTTTGTCTTTTATTGGTTTTTGTTGTGTCTTTTTGTCCCAATTGTCCCACATGTGTCCCACCGCTGCATAAACTCCGAAGAGACACTCGTAATTAATAATGTCCTTGCATAGGACCATCCCCCCCCATGCGATAACGGTTACGGGCGTAACCGCCCTCACCATTGCCGAGGCGATCAAGCCTAAATCCCCCTGAAGGTTCAATGGTTGTTACGGACACAGCAACTCGCCGCCGCCCTTGCCGCGCGGGATGTCTCAATCCCCCGAAGGGTCAATGGCTTTTACGGACCGGCATCGTTTCTATGTGCCGCTGGGTCGGCAACAACAAGTCTCAATCCCCCGAAGGGTCAATGGCTGTTACGGACTACATCCCCGAGCCGAGAAGCAGGCAGCTGGTCTGCCGTCTCAATCCCCCGAAGGGGCAATGGCTGTTACGGAGGTAACCATGCCACTTCATAGGAGCAATCCTAATCGTCTCAATCCCGAAGGGGCAATGGCTGTTACGGACCCGCCGTCGAATCCCTCACCGCCGAAAAGGAGGCGAGTCTCAATCCCCCGAAGGGTCAATGGCTGTTACGGACAAGAACTGGTGCTCAATCACGCGCAGGTGGACCCCGTCTCAATCCCCCGAAGGGTCAATGGCTGTTACGGACCCCAACTCGATACCGCGTGGCAGCAGGGCGCGGATGTCTCAATCCCCCGAAGGGTCAATGGCTGTTACGGACCATTGCACTATTCGCTTACAGTGTCACATGCATGACAGTCTCAATCCCCCGAAGGGTCAATGGCTGTTACGGACTGAGTCACGCGAGCAGAGAGGCGGTCCAGCTGGTGTCTCAATCCCCCGAAGGGTCAATGGCTGTTACGGACGGAACTTTGCAGCTCACTTCAAAGACGCTTGCTAGTCTCAATCCCCCGAAGGGTCAATGGCTGTTACGGACAGTCACTATGAAATCAAGAACAGAACGGGCGCTTGAGTCTCAATCCCCCGAAGGGCCAATGGCTGTTACGGACCGAAACGCGGCGGGGTGACGAGTGCGGAGTTGGCGTCTCAATCCCCCGAAGGGTCAATGGCTGTTACGGACCGCAACGCCATCGTCCTCGCCTCCCGCGCTCCCGTCTCAATCCCCCGAAGGGTCAATGGCTGTTACGGACAGTGAATACTGCACGCCATTGATTTCTACCTTGTAGTCTCAATCCCCGAAGGGTCAATGGCTGTTACGGACAGGTGTGCCATGTTAGCATTCGCAGCAGTAATGGTGACGTCTCAATCCCCCGAAGGGTCAATGGCTGTTACGGACATCAACCCGAAATCCAGGAGCAAGAAAAACCTGCTGTCTCAATCCCCCGAAGGGTCAATGGCTGTTACGGACTGTCCCTAAGATGTCCAAGCAGTACATCGTTGATACGTCTCAATCCCCCGAAGGGTCAATGGCTGTTACGGACGCCAAGGGCATTTTGCTTGAGCATAGCCTTATTGAGGTCTCAATCCCCCGAAGGGTCAATGGCTGTTACGGACCAGTGCAATTGGGCGCTCTCCTATCACTGGTCTTGTCTCAATCCCCCGAAGGGTCAATGGCTGTTACGGACTTGGCGTTAACAGCGCAGAAATGGAGATCTGGAACCGTCTCAATCCCCCGAAGGGTCAATGGCTGTTACGGACGCCACACACTGTGCCCGAAGTGTGGACACAAGAACAGTCTCAATCCCCCGAAGGGTCAATGGCTGTTACGGACAAAAAGAGAAGGCATGGCGCAAGCACCTAGCGCAGTCTCAATCCCCCGAAGGGTCAATGGCTGTTACGGACAGCCTCCGGCCCGCGCCGCACTGGACGCGCAATTACTGGGCACTTCCGCAGATCGACACATTTGTTTTTAGCCGTCATCTATTTGTGCCTTCCCCAAATACGCAAGAATAATTTATTCAGGTATCTACGCTCTGCGCAGACCATGCTTATTTACAGGGGCAACATTGCTCGCGCTGTAGCGGTGAAGCATTTTATCCAGCATATAATGGTTTTTCAAGGAAAGAATTCAGGTAATTATAATGTCTGGTACGCGCCAGACCCGTCCCTTACCATGGACAACGGCGCCCCTCAGGCAGGCTTGACAGAGTGGATAAACCTTTACGCTGTCTTCGGCACGGTTCGTCAGTTTCTCGATTGCGCAGTGTAGGCTGTTAAGGCTCTTTTCGTCCAGTTCACATTCAAACACGCTTAACTGAGCAGGCATGCCGAAGGCCTTCAATGCCTTGAACAGGCGCGTCCTACGACGGTTGTCGACGATATCGTAGGCCACTACATAATACATGCTGCCTCCCTAGTGCTCATTTCGTTGCAAAAGGAGCGTACACATAGTCCTTACCCTCCACAACTCGGGCTAAATGCTGAGCCTGTAAGACAATTATCCGACGATAGTTAGCTTTCACATTGCCGTAGCTGAACTTCAGTTCTCAATTTGTTGTCGTATGCCTCATAAAAAATCCGTCGACCTACCTGGTTGAGAAACCAGCCACCACTATCCTCTACGAATTGACCCGGGTCCAGTTGTCCCCGGTTAACTACTGAAATGACACACTCATCAATGAGGAAACGGAATTCCTCCATAAGATCACAAGCAAGTGAAGCACGACCGTATTCCGGTTGGTGGAGAAAGCCAAGATGGGGATCAAAGCCGATACTTTCAACCGCCGAAACAGCTTCATTATAGAGAAGCGTATAGCCGAGCGAGAGGAGAGCATTTACTCGATCCCTTGGCGGACGGCGGGTTCGGCCGTTCATCGCGAAGCCCTCATGACGGATCATCTTGCCCATAGCGGCAAAGTAGTTATGGGCCAATGTCCCCTCATGACCGAGTATAGCCGCTATGTTCGGGGCGTTCCAGATAAGAGGGAGTTGCAATTTGATGCTGGCTGCTTCATGAGTTAAATCCGTATCACAATGGGTTCTCTGGTGTTTCATAAGGAAGTCACGACAATTATGCGCCTTCGACCAGATAATATGACGGGATAGTGTTAGCGCGAAACCGTCTTCACGGTAACGCTGGTATTGTTTAAGTCTCAAGAAGACATTCTTGTGGGTGTGACCGCACAATCGCCCCCTGAACCAGCCACGCCGACTAAGGAACGATACAGGAATGGACTCTTTTAAGAGCCTATCCATTGCCGGTAAGGTAAGATGAACATTGCCGACAACCACCACCCGATCGATGATCGAAAGAGGTGTTTCCAATGGATCGTGGTTGTCACGGCAAACTAACAGGCATTCTTTACGCAACTTAACTTGTGCACCATCGCTATCTACGAAAAGAAGAGTCATGGTTTGCTGTGTGCGAGCCTCCTGATGATCAAGTTATTGCTGCTTATAGCCTGCTCCAGGTGAAGATACAGTTCCCGGTTACTACGCCCTTTGGCAGAGAGCCATCGTGAGCCCATGCCGGCAAGGATACCCAGCCACCAAGTCTGGGAGATTGCAGCCACCGATCCTCCCAGAAGATATGTGAGATAGCTCTTAGCGCCGCGCTCACCAAACTGGCGTGCCTTTTGATACCCGTCAAGGTCTTCCCGGCGGTAGGTCGTATAGGCAATGAGTGCCAATGAAATGACAGGCGGGGTGCAATCCACGTGAGGATGGGCCGCGTCCGCGGCTCCAGCGACCTGCTCGTGGATAATTGTTTCACTGATTCCGGAGTTGACGACATGTCCGGCCGCACCGTGAAGAACCAGCCGGGAGTAAACTTCATCGGTTGAAACCACCTCTATGTCTGGATAGAGACCTATCGCGTGCTGCACGTACGACACCGAATCACTAGCCTTCAACTGTAGCAACTGCTTGATATGGTCATCAGGTCCAGAGATGGCGATATCCCAACCAGGTTGGTTGCCCCACCGGGCAAGATGAGCGGTGTACCCTTCCGGCAGATGACCGTTGTTTAAATAGTCCACATATTTCATCTCAAACAGCTTGCCCTTGACCCCGGATACCAACCCCTCCAAGCTTTGACCGCCTTTACCGCGAGCAGCAGCGACAAAGTCCATTCGCTCCGCGAGGTGAGGATAGGCCGCTGTATAGGCCTTCTGTACATCTTCGGGAACGTGGCCGGACTTTATCATTTCTGCAATGAGTTCCCCCCCCACGCTCACCGTATCCAAGAGAGTGGCATATGACCTCGTGGAAGCGGTAAGCCGGCAATACTCTTTTGCTTGAAGCTCGATGGTTCGCTTGAGTGCTTCCAGTTTTTCACCAGAATAGATCCTTAACGAAGCCATATCATAAAGTAATAGGCTTCCACCTTTCACCGCGCCTGCGCCTGTTGACACTGTAGCGAGGGCGGTGCGGTTGATCGTCTCTCTGTGTTCATGAAGGAGTCGCGCAGTCCTGAGTGTCACTCTCGCCGTGGTTTTGGTGATCCACCATACCCCTTTGCAGAGCATTTTCATGACATCATCCTTTTCACATCATTGGTTTTCGCTATGCTACACTGCCCGACCATCGATTCGATGGACTGCTTCGAGAATCCGTACCGGAAGAGAAGCCTGCTCCTGCTCTTCCGATACTGGTTCCGCTTCACCCCTCACTTGAGCCCGGGCTGCAACGATTCTGAATACCGAATTTGCCAGATCGTCATGGGCTATGACGCTGTCTCCGCGCCGTGCAACCGTCAGGGCCGCGTTCACCACAGCATTCCGGATGTCCCGTCCGCAGAACTCCGCATCCAGCGTGGCAAGCCGGTCCGGCACCACATCCGGCGCCAAGGGAAGTCGCTGCGGCAAGTGCTGCCTCCATATGGCTGCTCGGGCAGCCTCGTCTGGGAGGGGGAAGTGGATGTGCCTGACACGTGTCTCGAAAGCACGGTCGTAGTTCTCCACTAGATTGGTCGCAAAAATCACTACGCCCCGGTGGCGTTCCAAGCAGATGAGGATCTGGCTCCGCATTGAGTTAATCGCCTGTTCCGATCCCTGGGTGACGTCGGTGAGCCGCCGTGACAAGAGTGAGTCTGCCTCGTCTATAAAAAGCACAGCATCCTGCAATCTTGCCGCATGAAAGAGTGCCTCCACGTTCTTTGGCCCATCGCCGTGAAACTTGCTTTCGATCTGAGCATAGCTTGCTACCAGTATCCCTTTGCCCACCTCGGCTGCCACGGCGTGGGCGGCCATTGTCTTGCCGGTGCCCGGGGCTCCATGGAAGTTAAGGGCTGTACGGGGGAATGGTTCGATCTCCCGCAGTCCCCAGGCATCGAAAACAAGGGGCTCCAAACGCACCAGACCGATGGCGGTATGGAGTTCCTCCATTAGCGCAACGGGCGCTATCAGCTGGTGAAGCTGCCAGAGAGGCTTGCTTGCCGAGTATCTAGCAGCCCTTTCCTCTAACGAGGGATCATCTGCCCCTTTTCCGGTCCGTGACAACCGCTCCCGCAAACTTTCCACCCCGTGGCGGGTGCCTACGATAAGGCCGATATTGTCGCAGTCGTACTCTTGGGTAGCCTCACTGAGTGCGCGCAGAAGACGGCTGCGCAGAACGCCCGACACGTCAGCGGGCAGCGCATCGGGAATGCCTTGGATAAGTATGTCGTTCATTTCCCCTCCCTTTACAGAGTTATCCGTACTTCATTACCGTACGAAAGTTTGCTTGCCAACGCTGCGTCCAAGGTAGCGCATTCCCAAGCCGTCCCCTGACGAAGTTTGCCACTGCTGTCGAACACCCCGCCAACCACCTTGAACTTGCCGTTTGACAGGGACTGCTTCACGAGGCTTCCCACGTCGCTAGAACTCACCCGACGGGCACACATCCAGTCATATACCGTGTTCCACGCAAGCTCCACAGTACGGACCACAGTATCCACGTTTTTCCCCAGCCACTCGAAAGCCTTGATGCCGATCATTATTGCGGCTATCGTAAATGGTTCCATAAAGCCCCCCCTTTCCCTTACGATCGAATGATAACGAGTTCGTCGTCACGGTGGATGGCCGCCGGTCGGCTATCCACCTGACTGGATATGACCGCCTTACTCTCCACCACCCTGTTGCCCCAAGTATCGAATACTCCGTAGATGCTCCTGTAGTTGCCATTATTGATGCGCTGTTGCAGACTGAAGGCTACGTTTTCCGGGGTCCCCAATACCAGGTGGCTACGTGCCTGGAACCATACGCAGATGTCCTCCCAGTACAGCATGAGAAGCGAGATGACTGCCCCTGCTGCAGCGCCAGCCACCGCCGCCTTGAGCAGGTCATAGATGATCCATTCGATTGCCATTGCTCCCCCTATTCAACAATCAGGAAATCGCCCTCACCGAAACAGCCAGTCAACTCTTCGTCGACTGCCCCCACTACTAAACACCGACCGTACAGTTTCCCCCGCGAGTTCGCTAAGGGCTGTTCGTCAGCGTCGAGAAACATCCACACCAAGAGTGATTCGCCGAACCCGGCCGGTCGCAGCAAGAGAGCACCCTTGACGATGCGGTCATCGTCAGGCCGCTCACTGACAAAGTACTTCATAGCTTTGCCGTAAGTGATGGACTCTTGTTTCTTCACGCCCAAGACCGAATCTATCGATGTAAATACCGTCTTCATGGTGCCGGCCAAAAGGTTGACATCCGTTTGCAAATTCGAATCTTGGGGAATATCTTTATCGCATGGTCTGTCCCCATGTCCCCGGCGGTTCCTGTTCAGCAGTATATGCAATAGTCCCATGCTTTACCCTCCTCCTACGTCGCAATGCCAAAGCCACCTGCCCCCTCTTGGGCAAGAAGAGGGCAAGCTCTGCGTTTAGTTTAGATTTACCGTGTTTAGTGCCGCTTGAAGTAATGACGGTAATAAATGCCTGTACCAGGGAAGCCGATGGCCAGGTAATGGCGGCCATTGGCAGATGTCCCGTAGCGGCATCCGGGCAGGCCGATACTCCAGCCGACACCTTTTCCTGTCCAGGTAGTCCTGATAGGACCGCTGCTTAAAATCTTACGAAAGAAAAATCCCATGTAGTGTCTCCTTCCTAAAAGCCATTTAGGTGTGAGACTACCATCTGGTTTTTCACAGGTGGATTATGAAACGTTTCTTGGAAATCTGGCTTGAGCGGTGAAAGGGTAGATTGGATGGCGGTGGAGGGAATTAAGATGTTGCTCTTAAGAGGAAATATTCGCGGGAGCGTACGTTGTGATTAGACGCCAAAACGATACTGGGACCAAGGGGGGCACCTGTTGTAACCGACTGGGAAGTCATAGCAATTTGGCAGCTGTACCTCAATCCCCCGAAGGGTCAATGGCTGTTACGGACAGCGGCCGAGCAGCGCGAGAAGGGGCTGAGGGAGTCTCAATCCCCCGAAGGGTCAGTACCTGTTATGGCCCAGATACACATGACAATCCCAGTAGTAGCGGAGTCTCACCCCCCCGGAGTTACAAGTGAACGGCCGAAGCAGCGTACCACTTCGGCCGTTCACGTTCACATTGTGCAGACTCCATCGCTTACGATCCTGAACCGTCCGCCGCCGACGGGCTCGACAGTAACGGCAGCCAACACTGCTTTTCCCTTCCGTAACCGATTGATAACTTCCTCAGAAACCAGCTCGGCGGCGTCACCTTCCAACCTTATTTCGGCCTGTTTACCGTCACACATGGCAGTAAGTAGACGAGTGCCAGGATTGAAACCGAGCTGGGCGGAGGGCCAGACGACACTATCAGGAACTGGTGCGGGCGTTGGTGATACCGCCGTTACTGGGACTTCTGCAACTGCTGCCAACTTCTCCACGGTCTTGGGCCTCGGCTTCAGTCCTTGGAAGCGCTCTTCGTCCTTTCTCGCGGCTCTCATCGCATGGGGAAGAAGAACCTTCTTATTGCTGTCTCGCCCACCTTTTGCTGATACGAATTGATTTGGTGCTAGAGTCATGTGCTGTAAGGACGCACACTGAGGAGCCTTTGAGGGATCTGCCATGGCCAGGAATTGTTCCATCTGCTCTGACTTCAACCACTCCCCTTTGAACTGACGATTCATCAAATCGCTAAAGGCGGTGCGCGCTACAGTAGGGGTAAACTTTTCTCCAGTGATGCTAGCCAGTTGGCTATTAACCACCTTGATGCCAACTTGCCCGTAACCAAGAGACTTGCCCATGCCAAGGCTGTGGCGCAGGGCAGCATTTTCACCGAGATCCAGCGCCCACAGAATGGCGCCGAGCTCAGCCGGACGGAGGTTGTGAACCCGCAGACTGAATCGAAATTGTGCCCCCTTGTCGAGAGGAATGAACTTGGTGGCGACATTTTCAGTGAGCGGCGCGGGAGGATCGATGAGCTTATCATCCGACCGCGCCGGATAACGCTTCCACCCCCGAATCTCGGCGTCTTTGTCCATATAGGACTTATAGGCGATATTGTCGGGAAGTGTGCCATCCTTCGATTCGGCCTGCTTGACATAGTTTGGATAATACGTTGGCTTTGGTGCCCCAAGCACCGTACAGACCAACGGGAGTTCCTTAACAGTCCCAACTATAGCCACTGCCGGCAACACACTGACCCGCCCTTTCAACTCCGACAGCCGGTCATCCTTACCATCCGGCAGGCAACCAAAGATGGTTTCTGCGAGATCCAAATCGGGGTGGAAATGATCAGGGCTGGTGTGGCCAACGGCCTGGCGGATGGAGTGCAGGTACGGGAGCCGGTACATGAGGGCAAGGCCCATGGAGTCGACAGAGCCAGGGTCCCCCTTGAAGAAGACGGGCACCCGCTCGCCCTTCCTCAGTTTCTGTTCCCAGTGTCCCCACTCCTTATTCGGACTCCCGCCAGCATCGGAATGGATGAAAATGAATTCCTCGCGTACCTTTTTAGGGACGGAGCATGCCTGCGTTTGCTCGTTAAAGAAGATAAACTCCATATGTTTGGCAGGACCGGGTTGGCCGGTAAAGACGATGGTGCCTGTGTGCGGTCCTTGACCGAGCGATTGCTTTACCTTCCGATAGAGGAGGGTAATGCGCCCCTGCTGGTGCCTGTAAGGGGATTCTGTCGAGTCGCAGTCGAAGTTGATGTTGAGAGGTTTTTTCCATGAATCATATTTATCAGTGACATCTTGCTTGCGATTCAGGTTGATGGTGGCACCGTGATACTGTGTAAGGTGAGACTGCTCGACTCGAGCAAACTCGCACGGGGTGAGCAGCCACTCCCGCGTTTCTTTGTCGAGGCTTAACCAGGCGGCTTTTGGCTGGGGACGATAGGCCCCGCCAACGGACATGGTCAAGTGATCGGTATAGAGCTTACGGTTGCGCAGATCGCGTACACCGTACCTGTTGTCAACAACACGGCGCCCGATCTTACCGAAGGAGATAATCTCCACCACGTTGCGAAGCATTCCCTTGAGGCTGGTGCCTGGGATGACGTACTGCTCCCCTACCTTGAAAAACGAATGGGCCTCATATTTTTCTTTGCTCGTGTCCTTGTTGACGATGTCCTCCCGCTCCCAATACCCGCCGTTTCGGACATAAAATGGAGACTCAGCTGTCAGCTCGCACTCGATGGTGCCGGAGACACCATCGGAGAACGGGACGTCGTGGCTTACACTCTCCGCCCAGTCCGGAAAGAACACGAACCGTGACAGGGGCACGAAGTTGTAGGGAGCTGTAATCGTTTCAGTGGCACTTCCGTACCCTCCCTGCTGTGATATCGGCCGATTGCCACTGAACGGCCTCTGTTGGCCACCTTTCTGGTTATTGTATCCATTGCTCATGCTTCGTCACCTCCTGCAGCAAAACCTGCAAACCGGCTGGCCATAGGGCTGAGGGTTCCGTTCGCGCCGACACGCCAACAAATCTCGTAGCGTAGTCTGCTAGAACCGCGAGCCGGGAGAAAGCACTGTTCGGTAATGTAGGAGTCTGCCGAGGCGCCGCGCCGAATTTCAACGGCAACCCATCCTGAATTCTGCTGCCGCAGATGAAGGCTTCTGTCGTCGCCAGCGACCTCACCCGAAAGGATGACGCGCCCCTTTAATCTGTCAAAGTCGAAGCCTTTGCCAACCTCGATGACTTCATCGGTAAGGCAGAGCCATCCTTCAGCAGCACCGAAATCGACCAGGCAGGAGCGCAGTTCCTCTTGGCTGGTTATGGGTTGGGGCGTTGTCTCAAGTGTTCCCATCACAAGCGGGGGAATCCCCTCCGTTGCTAATATCGCGTTCAATTTTTCGAACATGCGGCACCTCCTTGGGTGATCCACGCACCCTCGTCGTTCCACTGCACGCCATCGGCGCACTTGAAGAAACCATTGCCCCGACCGCTTCCGCCCCCCAGCGCCAAACGCCCCTCGGCCAAGTCGGTTAAAGCCAAGCAGAAGGCCTTGCGCACCTGAATGTCATCTACCTGTTCAGCTTCGGCTACGACTACATTGAGGGTGATGCTGGAGCCCTGCCAGAGCGGTTCCTCGCTGAAGAGCGCCCCTTCAAAAGCCCCGCCGGTAAAACGATCGATGGCTACGTGGTTAAGCGGCTTTGTTTGACCTGGCTGCTCTGTGTAGTAGAGGTCATCAACCAGGATCCTTCCTCTCTGGCCAGCATCGGAGTTGTCCTTGCAATAGCCAAAGAGGGTCTTGACCGCAAGATTCCCTTCGCTACAGAGGGCCTGAAGCGCTTGGTCGTCGAGGCCGTCAGCGTATCTTCCAGTAAGGGCGTTGTAGTGGAAGGCGGTACGATGGGCGAGCGCCCCCTTGACGGCAGAGCCAGGGACAAGGATCAGCCGCTCAGAAACCGATCCACTCCCACCTTCCCAGTAGACCTTGGTTTCCCGGACCGGATTCATGTCAGCCTGTTCGCCATCACCGCCGCCAAACATCCAGAATGCCTCAGGTACCAACCGTGCTTGGGCGGCGACGGCGGAGATGGACCGAACTTCCGATTGGAGGCTGCTGCCGCCAGGCAGTTCTGCGGTCAACGTCGGCTGAATTGCCAGGTAGTCGTTCAGCTCTTCCTGCTCGGTTAGCCGGTAGAGCCGCTGGCTACCGCGAACAAGCTTGAAGGAACCGAAGCCTCGTCGCGTCTTGCCTCCGAGCCTGAGATCCGGGGCATTCAAGAGGGCGATCAAGTCATGCCAAACTGGTTGGTCGGCTTCGGTGCCGACGAGGTGAAGTTCGAAAGTGAATCGGTGCCCCGCTTGGACGATACGTTCGTCAAATTTGCCGGTCTCTGCCGAGGACCCACGGTGTCCGATGCGGACATGGTCGCGGATGACCGCCTGGCGCGCTGCGAAGAGCACGGGGTCCTGCAGTCTTTCACGGTCCCGGATAATCCCTTCTATCGGCCGATCACTACTGTCATGGATGCAGCCCCAGGAAACAGTCAGGCGAGATCCCTCCCCCTGTCCCCCCTGCTGCCATCCGAAGAGGTTCTCGGTTTTCTTGCTGCCCTGCAACTGTGCGTAGCGGTGGCGAAGCACACCGGCCAGCGAGCTCCCTGGAAGGGTAGGGAGGTTGTTGGCGTCTCTGACGAATGAGCTGTCGCTGTACAGGTCGTCTCCCCCGCCGATTATAAACGGCGTGGTGAATTCGATGGTCGCCCGAGCGACAAAACGGTATGGATATGCTTTCATCAACGCCCCTCCTTTCTACCTTGGTTGCGTAGTCGCGGCGCCCGATTGCCGAGGAGCCAGAGCAGGTGCTGCAGGTCGGCATCGGTGTAGTCTTTATGGTCGATGAGCTGCCCCTTGAGAAAGGAAGCATATGAGCACCACCCACTCCCGAACCGGAACTCCTTTTCCCACTGCTTGCGCCCGACGCCGTGGGTGCAAAGCCCCTTCTTCCCGAAGAGCCGGTCCTCATACTCCTGCCGGGTCTTTGCCTGGAGGGCAATCTGGCGTAACTGGCTCCACTGCGCATTTGACGGAGCACCGTCCACCAGCTTGATCTCCTTGAACCAGCGTTCCACAAGCTCCTTGAGAAGGATGGCCCGCTCCTGCTCCTGGCGGCGCTCCGTCAGCCAGCCGGCCAGAGGAGGAACGGTGGCAACAATGGCAGTCTTGCCGCTTGTCGCCAGAGTTCTGCCTGCACGTGTGGCCAGGTGTTCACCGATGATGAACGCGGGATTGACCAGCACCTTACCAAGGCCGTCATAGCGATAGCTACCAATGCCGCCGGCCAGTTGTTGCTGCAAGGCGTTCAGGTCGAGACTAGCGGGGCGGGTGAAGGTGATGACGCTCCCCTTGCAGATTACCTGGCGCTCGAAATCGCTCAACCGCCGCTTGCCGTTGAAGGGCGCGTAGGAACGGGCACGGATGTAGGAACGATCTGGAAGAAACCGGGCTTCTGCCAAGCCGAAGGCCTCGGGCGAAGGTGTTAGCGTGGGGCCTCCGGTCCGCCGATCGGTCAGGGACAGGTCGGAGAGGCAGTAAATGTGTACCTGTTCGGCTTCGACAGGGGGCCACATCTCGGCCGCTTGCTGGGCAAGGCCGGTGACGCTCACCTGGCCGTATTCCGCAGAACGAGAGCGCCCGACTCGAATCGAGGCGTCAGTGAGCGCCCGGGCAATCTGATCGGCAACCCCGGCAAAAATAGCTGCGTCGGTCTCCACATCGAAATACCAACGGCTTCCGGCCGCAAGGCTTTCATAACCGAAGAGTTGGGATTCAGCGGCGCGGTTGATGCTCTCGCGGTCAATGGCGGTTTTCATGCGGTAGCTGGACTGGGGCTGGACGAGCCGGCCGGACGTAGAAAAGAAGCCGGCGCGCAGTTGTTTCGGCTGTATGCCCTCTCTCTCCCATGCCCCGAGACGCTCCTTCGGAGCGTGGAGGAGGTTATGGACACTCTCGGTGACCATTCTCCCTCCTTTCTGCCAAGCGCTGCCCTTGGGGTGGTGCCAGGAAAGGGGGATGGGAAGAGCCTCGCACCCGTCGTCGTCAAGGGGATAGGCGTTGCCGAACCTGACCTGCCCGGAATGGAAAACCGCGAAAGCATCGCCCGCGAGTCGGTCGTAAAGGGCCGCGGCACAAGCCCCCAGAAAACAGGCGCCAGGTATGTAGTCGAGGCTGGTATGCCCACCCGTTGTTGCCGGTCGTTCGCTCACGACTGTGTCGCTTTCCAGGGTGGCAATGAAGCGCATTCTATTCATTCCTGCACCTCCTTGATGTTAACCGCGACCCTGCCTAGGCCGCGGTGGCGGTGGGCGCCGCCCCCCCTGATGAAGGGGGCGGACGCTGCGAGAGCCGTCAGCCAGTCCCCGTGGTCAGTAGGGCCGGTGACTTGGGCCTGCAGGGCGACCGGCACGGCGACCTCAATCCGCCGCAAGGTGTCGTCCTTGGCCATGCCACGCTCGTCGATGCACGTGCTGGAAACCTGGCGATACAGACCCGCCACAGTGCCGGCATTCATCGGTTCTGCCGCCCAGGCAGCCATCTCACCTCCCAAAGTGGCATTGCTGAACCGCAGCGCGCCCGGCTTGGTTTCGAATCTGTTTGCCGTCTGAGAGCGGGTGCCGAAAAGCCTTTCCGTGGTGCCGGCGGGAACCAGGTTCAGTTCCTCGGCGCACAGCACCGCCTCGCGCAACACCCCTTTCACAGTCCTTCCAGGAATGTAGGGGAGTCCCGCAGCATCCTTAACGACGACGGCATCCACATTGGCACCCTCGCCGGTGCCGCTTCCCATGTGCCAGTAACTGAGCATCTCGAATGTGATCCGTGCCTTTTTCACGCAGCACCTCCCTGGGGCTCACTACCTGAACCTGCTTTCCTTCTGGTAAGTTCCTCGAAAACATGGGCATCGTAGAGGGGCGTGCGACGGTCCGTGCCCCACGGGTGACCCGTATCGGTCAGAGTCGCCAATGCATCCTTGACGCGACTGGCGCGGCCAACTTCAGCGATCTCGATGATGCGGCGCCAGTCGGTTTCCGCCTGGGCATGGTCAACGTAAAGGGTGCTGATAAGGGTCCGGACGGCACCCGTCGGCAGCTCGTCAAGTGAACAGGCGAGTTCCTGCAGGTTATTGAGAAGGGGAAGCTTGCCGCTCTCGGCTCCGGTCGCGTAGGGACCGAAGCAGAAACTGACTGGGGCGGTCCCCTTGGACGTGAGTTCCCTATCGCGTATTACCTCAAACTCCTGCTGCATACTGGTGTTGATACGGTGGAACGTAAGGCTCGAAGGGGCCAAATCCTCATGACTGTCCCGCTGGGCCTTGGCTCGCTCCTTGGTGTAGGAGCAGAGTGATTCGGCCAACTCGTAGGCTTGGGCAAAAGGGAAGTTCTTTTTCACGAAGGCGATACCTGCACAGCAGGTCAGCTTGGCCGGCATTTTGCCTATGCCAAACGGGTTCAGGTTTGCTGCAATATGTTCCGAGGAAAGCCGCTCGAAGGCTTCAAGGAATGCGCTGGTAAAGGTAAAGGCTAGATCCCCCCGAATAATGACCGTGAGGTCGTCCCCTCCGATAACAACCGGGCGAAGGGCGAAGTACATCCGGCCGTTGTCCTGGGCATCGGGGAGGACTGAGCGGCGAAAGGCCTCCCCGGCAGCCTGGAGGGTAGTGTCCTCGATCGTCTTGGTCAGGGCCTGATAGATCCGGATCGCTTCGTCGTCACTCCGGCCCTTGCGCAGATGTTCGCCGATCCGAATAAGCATGCTCCCTAGGTCATTCCCGTCGGCATGTACAACCGCGACAAAACTTTGTTCGCCACTCGCCACATCGTCGATGTCGAGAGGCCATTTGTGCAGGCCGTGCTCGTCACCGGCCATCTTTTTGCCTAGTTCGTCCTTTTCCGTGTAGCAGCGTTTTCGTTTGGCTGAAGCATCGATTAGTTCGCCCTTCTGCGTCCGCCCAACCGCCGGTAAACCTGTTCGTGGGTTGCGTTCGGCCAGGGGGGGAGTTTCCGGCAGGGCGCATTGGAGGATGTTGCGCTGGGCACGCAGTTCCTTTCCCGCCTCGCGGATCGCTTCCGGCAGCGTACTGGTGATCTCGGTTGCGGCCTGAATGACTTGGAGCCCCGGCGCGTACAGCTGAACCAGCAAGGGCCAAGTATGGACGAAGGTCTCCGCATCATTCTTGCTCTCGAACCTCAGTCGCGCCCAACCGGCAGCCCCTGAGACGAGGGTACCATCCAGGTTCAACTGTTCGAGTGTCGCGGGGAGATACGTTTCCACCAGCCGGTTGATCAGGGTGCTACCGCCGACCAACTCCCGCAGTTTGTCCCCCTGCAGGATGTAACGCTGAATTTCTTTCGCTTCAAACGTCACTAACCATGCCATGCGTTCCTCCTTGTCGTGTAATTTCAAACAAAACTTACTATCACCCGGCCGAGGCCGATGGTGGTTGACTTGCCAACATTTATGAATTGGACGATCTTCAGGAGAGGCAGGAAGCTGCCGACGGGGCCATGATAGATGGCGCTGCCGGTTACCCCCCCCTGTTTCAGACTGGTCTGCTGGCGCGACGAGTATCGCTCCAGATCGAGCCATTGGGTGGCGCTGTCCACCAGACTGACCGAATCTGCCAGCACCCGTTCTTCTGGAGCAAGTGCCTCATCGAAAGTGTCCCCACCGCAATAAAGAGAGTTCAAGAGAGAAACCCTGCGGCTGACCCCTTCGACCAACTGGGTGAAGGGCGGAGGGATATCACGAAGTTTACCGTTGATGTCGAAGCGGGCCGGAGTCAGGAAGTGCAGCAAAACTGCCCCGTTCCCCCCCAGGCAATCTCCAGGTTCCATACCAATTGGCTGACCGACACCCAGCAGCTGGTCCCCATAGATCACGGGACTTGTACTGCCGTCAGCGGTTACCGACTCAACGGTTTTAATGGAGAACCTCCCTTTGCCGCTTCTAAGCCCCTGCGCGCCGATCTCGTGGAAGCAGGCGAGCACGTGATGGAGGTATCGGACAGTCTGGCCGATGAGCACCAGTTCGAAGATGAGTTCCTCGCCCCTGCAGTAACGTGTCTGACGTGAAAGCGGAGGATTTATGAGATAGGGGCGCGGGAAGGAACTGTATTTCCTGGCATCAGGGAAACCTGGCGGGGGCGAGGTCTCGAAAAGGACGGCATAGGCGCAGGCATTGCGTTCGGTGCAATGGGGACAGGCCATGCCGCCCTTGGTACAGGCGAGTCGCTTCAGTGTGTGGCCAAAGGCCCCGCGCAGGGCTGACCCCTTGAATTCAGGCAGTGCTATATTTTCGTCGGCAACAAGGACCAAACGGTATTTGTGGAGGTAGAAGCCGGAATAAGAAAGCATAGGGGAACCTAATATGGGTTGTGATCGTAAATGACGATCTTGCCGGTAGTCGGCGAGTCGTAGTTCATGCTGCGTACCTTGCCATGAAGCAGGTGGGCAATCCGAAGGTAGAGCCAGACCGGACCAGGCCCGGTTATCGTGACGTCGTTGCCGGCGCCGGCCAAGGCACAGACCTGAGCCTCGTAACGGGAAAGATCACCCAACTTCGCCGTCTCTGTTGCCGCATAAAGGGAGCTCACATCAATAATTATCCTGTCAGCCATCACAGTCCCCTCACCTGCGATTTCACCCATCGGCCGAAATCGGTGATCTGATCCGGGTGCATCACCTCCGTATGGCACTGTCTGGCCCGCTGGAGGATAGTGCGTTTTATCGCCTTCCGGTCGAGGATGCTGCGGGCAGTGCTGACGAGAAACCCCTTGACGCTAAGCCCAAAGTCGTGTTGCAGGGCACTTATTTTGTAGAGAATGTTGGCGCCCTTATCGGTTTTTTGTTTGAGGCTCTTGCATTCTACGATGTAAAGGGCGTTGTCTTTAGTGAACATCACGTCGAACTCGTTGTTTGCACCGTCGGGATTTATCAGCTCGATGCCGGTCACGCAGTCGTCGACCTGGAGTTTACGTACTTCGTTGTAGCAGTAGTCTGAAAGCCAGTCGCCAGTGAGAAAGCGGATCCCGTACTTGCTGAGGGTCCTATTGATGGTCCGTCCGCCCATGCCGAGCTTGTGCAAAAGTTGGTACTCTTCCGGCAGTTGACAGGCGTAATCCATCTGCAGTGTAAAAGAGGATGAGTCGCGTGCCTCCATGAGCCGGTAGAAGAACTCACCAAGCAGGCGCTCGACCTGCCTGTAGTTGCCCGCAATCCAATTGCTGAGAGCTGCATTGCGGGCAGCACCTTCACCAAGAACATCGGTCTCCTGCTCATTGGAGATACGCACCCCATAGGCCGTTATGTAAGACCTGACGTCAAGGCGAAGGGAGAGCGGGCTAACCTGTTCGGAACCCGGATCTTCACCGAGAGTTATGAATTCGTTTCTAGGGAAGGGCGTGTAGATAACCTGGGCGCTCGCATCTCTAAAAACATTGTAGGCTGCCATGGACATGATCTTGGTGCCACAGGTAAGGTTGACCGACAGCTTCTTTCCTTCTGTTGCCGACGCAATGGCTCTGAAGGTCGAGGTGCAACTGTGAAAGGAATCCTGGCTCACGAGTTCGACGCGATGCCGGGTGCTGTAATCCATGCCATTGCGTAGCAGGCAGGTAAGGATGGCAGAGGACGCTTTCTTCCGCTCCATGGCTTCGGTGCTGACGAGAAAGAGATGGTCCGGCCGCAGCGAGTGAATGGCCAGGATGTTTGGGATGGTCTGCTCTGACACAAGGCAAATGTGGATATGGCCCATAAAAGTTTCCTTCGGAGGCTATGGCTGACTGATCTTTCCTTTGTCGATCCTGACTCCGTAACAGCTGTTTCCCCATTTGCGGCGGCTGGTCTTGATGAGGTAGTGGACAGAAACAGCCTCGTCGGCAATTGCTTCGCGGATGGAGCGGTTTAGTTTGCTTACATTCTGACGCAAGAGTTCGACGTCGAGTCCGTGGGGCCACTTTTCCATAAGTTCGTCTCTCTTGTCCCTACTGCCGTGGATACGGGCATAATCTGCGGCCATCGCTTCAAGTGCTGGGCGGCTCCCAAGTTCGGCGATAGGCAGGAAGCAGCCAGTGCAGTCGCCGCAGTAAGTGCGCTCGTGGTACTTGCAGTGTAGGGTCTTCTGCTTGAGAAACGCACTGTAAATCATGAGCTGGGTCGGAAGGAGTTCGACTTCATGTTTACCGATATGGATGGAACGTGAGGCATAGTCCAGGACCAGATCCGGAAGGACAGTGGCAGTATCAATGTCAGTCTGTCCCTGTTTGACAAGAGCCTCGAATCCCTCATTGCCGAAATTGAATTTGTCGCGCAAGCGAATGAACGGCAACTCGGCCAGTTCGATCTCAGCACCGGCGGTATCGAGTATCTGCACGGTGCCCCCCGGTGTCGAGACTTCGATGTCGCGAGGCTGTATTGGCTTGTAAAAGAAATCCGGGTGAGTCTCAAAGGCCGGAGACACCAAGACATGGTAAAGGCGGTCCTGTTTTCTACCAAAAAGCTGCAGGGCTGTCCCCAAGTAGAAGCTCATTGTTTTTCTGCCCCCGGCCAGAGAACAGTGCAGTCTGGTATCAGGATCGGAAGCAGCAGATCGCACTAGCTCCACGATCTGGTCGCCGGCTGATTCGTTCGCCTTCAGGTTACGGATGTCGTCGAGTTGGCTACCATCCGCGTCTTTAATGACTACGTAGGATTCATCAGTGAGTGCAAGAGGAGGGAGTTGGTACTCAGTAACGAGTTGGATAAGCTTTCCCTGACTGACTAGGGCATCGTGGATGATACGCTTTCCTGTAGCCGTAGTGATTATGATGATCTCGTCAGCATGGACTGGGGGGATCTGTCGGGAGAGGGCATAAATTGTCTCGGTGACAACCTGAGGTGTTGCACCGGCAACGAAAATCAGCACTTCTCTATAGAAATCGCCCACGACACCTCCTGTTTAAAATCCAAATCATAAAGCCAAGCTAATAACACAGCTAGAACAAAAAATCATCCCCTAATCCCTGTCGGAAAGGTTTTACTACTACTCTTTAGGCAGTTGTTGTAGCAGATTGTACGCAATTAGTCGGAGGAAGAAATATTGCTTAATTCATACTCAACCCGTCAGCATAATAAAATCACCGTGCCGCTACAGCCACAAGTGTTTACATTAAAATGGGGAAATGGTAGATAGTGCTCACAAGAAATGCTACCTCCACGTTACGAACCAGTACGACAGAAACACGCGGATAAGGAGCTTACATGGCAAAAGCTGTGCTGATATCCGTCGGCGGTTCGCCGAATCCTGTAATCCTGAGCCTGAACACCCAGCGACCAGATTACGTTATCTTCTTTGCTTCTGCCGAGACCCGCTCAGTCATCCGCGAGGATGTGGAACCAAAGCTCCTGTATCGGCCCAAGGACTGGGAGATCATCACTACCCCCGACGAGCAGAATCTCGTGCAGTCCGTTTCGGTGCTACTCAAACGTGTGCCTGAGATAATCGGCTTTTGGCAGATCGGAGCCCAAGAACTGGTGGGGGACTACACCTGTGGCACGAAGACCATGGCGGCAGCTGTGGTTCTGGTCCTTCTGGATAAAGGGGGGACATACAGCTACATCGGTGGTACGGCCCGGGACAAAAACGGAAAAGGAGTTGTGGTCGACGGCCATGAACAGATGCTTCATCTGCAGAACCCATGGGACGTTCTAGCGGTGACCCCCCTGAAGGAGATCGAACTACTCTTTAACCGTTGCCGTTTTCAAACGGTTATGGACTTGGCCGAGAAAACCGCCCGTAAAGTAGACCGGAACCGTCCTTTCTTCGAGGCCATAAAGGTGACGGCCGAGGCCTTTTACAACTGGGACAACTTCTACTACGAACCGGCACTCAACCTCATGAAGCGGGCTGAGAGTATGTTCCGTAACCTGGCATCGCTCTCTCGTAATCCTGCAGTCACGGAGTTTCATAAAAAACTGAAGAGGCAGGTTGAGCAACTTCAAGCACTCAATGATGCCTTCACCGCTCTGGTCAAGCCGACCAAGGGAAAGGGGACCGAAACCATAGCGATAGCCGACGGAAGCGTGATCATACAGGACATTCTAGCTAATGCCATGCGACGAGCTGGCAAGGAGTTCAAATACGACGATGCTGTGGCACGAATCTACGGGGCAGTGGAAAAGCTGGCCAAGTTGCGGCTAAAAGCAGCGTACGGTATCGATAACTCGAATCTGGACCCGGCAATGATTCCCGATGCTACCCTGCGCGAGGAATTGACCCGGCAATGCCTAGACCCACACAGCGGCAGATTGCGGATTCCCCTGCACAAGAGCTATGAACTCCTTGGAGCGCTGGATGACCCGCTTGGCCATACCTACGCTGCCCGCAGCGAGGAGTTGCGCAATGTGCTGAACATCCGCAATATGTCATTACTGGCGCACGGATTCGCACCCGTTAAAAAGGACACCTACGACCTTCTGCTCCAACTGGCCTTGGCGTTTTCAGGCGTAGATGCTGACGACCTGCCGGTCTTCCCGGATATGGCCTGGGGTGACCAGGGACTTGCCTGAAGATTTCAAGGGGACCGACCATGCATTCGTACCTTATATCCTGCGGAGTATCTCTGCTCACAAACTACAATAAGAAGGCAACCTACGAGCACCCTGAACTCAGTGACTTGACAGGATTTATCCGCGGCGAGGGGTGGCGCGATTCCTGCGCAGAGCTGAACTCCCTCCGTTTTCTTAGCCTCCAAAAGGATGACATACTCTACCTTCTCACCTCGGCCACCCCGGACGGTAAACTCTGCGCTGCCGCCATCCGGAACGGGCTAATGGCTGAGGGGTATCACCTCGTATTCATCGAGTCGGTCGAAGGCCTGGATAAGAAGGCACGTAATTTCAAAAAGCGGGGGCTGGTCAACCTAATTAACAAGTTCGTGGCGCTGGTCCAGCAGGGAGAGCCGGGACGTTTCCGCCTAGTCTCCACGGGCGGCTTCAAGGCCCAGATAGCATACTCAACCCTGCTTGGCATCCTGTTCGGCATCCCAGTCTACTATATTCACGAGGATTTTAGCGAACTGGTTGAACTCCCCCCTCTTCCCCTTCACTTTGACTTCTCATCTTTTGAAGATGCGAGTACAGAGGTCGAGGGGATTCTCTGCGCTAGGGACCGTAAGGAGGCGTCACGCTTTTTCAACCAGCTACAGCCGGAGATGCGGATTCTTTTCCAGGAAAAGGATGGTGGCACATTCGAATTGAGCCCCCTCGGCCAAGCATTAAATTTGGCGTTTCACGCCCGCCGGCAAAGCAATATTCGCGTTATCTGCCAGGACTCCCACCACAACCTCTTCGGCACAGGCCGCTATGAACGTCTGAGCGATGTCCCCAATGAGGAGTTTCGGCGACTCGTGCAGATGTTGAAACGGCTCTATCCGCCTATCACTACAGTTGGCATGGACACTTTCACTCCTGATGAACCGGGGGAGCCCGGGGCGGAGTACATCGACCAAGGACCGGGTTTCGTGAAGTATAAACTTCGCCTTGCGGCAGGAGTTCAGGTCATCAAGCTGGGAGTGGCCAAGGGATACGAAAAGAAGGCACGGGAACGAATCGGGAGAAAATTGTTATTGTGATAGACAATGTGTGGAGAGCAGACGCAGGTGCATACAAAAAAATGCTGGCTGAATGGCTGGCTCAGGGAATTTTGCAGGAACAACTGCCAGAAGTGGCAGCCCTACAGGGTGTGATGCAACAGTCTGAGCACCATCCTGAGGGAGATGCCTACACCCACACCTTGCTTGCCGTGGCTGCGGTTGACGATGACGAGGACCCGCGACTCTTCTGGGGGGTGCTGCTGCACGACATTGGCAAGGCTTCCACTACAGTTCGTGCCTGCGGACGGTGGCAGGCCCACGGGCATGCAGCGTCAGGGGCGGTGTTGGTCCCGCAGATTATGACACGACTCGGCTACCCCGGTTTGGCTGCCGATGTGACATGGCTGGTGAAGCACCACGACTTTGCCCTCTCGTGGAACCTAAAACCTGGAGATAGCATAACCCCGCGCCAGAGGAAGCTGCTTGCACACCCGCTTTTTATGCTACTCCGCAAGCTCTGCATGGCTGATGCAGTAGGTGCAATGAACCCAAGCCGTTCAGAAGACTTCTGGCGACTGATCGAGCAGGAGATTGCCAATTCTGATTCCCGAGCAAATCAATATAGCCTGCAACAGAGGCAGAGCAGTTTTCACTCCACAAGAGAGGAAAACAAATAATCGAGCCTTGAAACGTCAAATAGGCTCAAGCTGTATGTGATGATCCTCCTCGTTGTCCCGTTATTTAGTGTCCGTCCGGAAACGGCATTTTTGTGAACTTCATAGCGATGAAATAG
>MTLC01002623.1_pt1 | contig 22363 bp, 19 predicted proteins | sample 1982451 | NCBI WGS metagenome assembly MTLC01 (sample SAMN05710165, study PRJNA340218) | biofilm metagenome | isolation source: sample SPH anode biofilm adapted to +100 mV | place: USA | collected 2012-02-03 | reverse complement strand
GCCTGGCCCGCCACCCCCGTGCCGGCCGAGGCCCGGGACCTCCTGGAGGCCGGCCCCGACCTGCCCCTGGCCATCCTCGCCGAGGCCCACCAGGAAGTGGCCAGCGCCCGCGGACCCCAGCCGGGCCCCTACCACCTGCCCCCGGCCATCCTGGACCGCCTCCCCCCCCAGGACCAGTGGCGCTGGACCGACGGCGCCCAGGGCAGGCGCCGGGTGGAACTGCTCAAGGATCCCGAGCGGGGTCTGCGCCTGATCCTGGCCTACTCCCCCACCGGCGCCCGGGCCAAGGCCCATCGCCACCTGGGCTCCGAGAGCATCCTCGTCCTGGCCGGAACCATGAACGAGAAGGGCCTGGCGCTCAGCGCCGGGGACTGGGTCCACCACGGGCGGGGCACGGTGCACGCCCCGGAGATCCGGGGCGAGGACTGCTGGTGCCTGATCCGGGAGGAGGGCGGCACCGAGGCCGCGGGACCCCTGGACTGGCTCACCTCCCGGGTGCCGTGAATCCGGGTCCGGCCGTGGCCTACTGAGCCGCCAACTTTCCCGCGGCCAGTTCGGCGGCGGTCAGCACGCCCCGGTCCGTCACCAGGCTCGTCACCAGGGCGGCCGGCGTCACGTCGAAGGACGGGTTGAAGGCCGGCGTCGCGGGGGCCGTCCAGGTGCTCCGCACCTCGGCCCCGTCGCGCTGCTCGATGGGGATGGCCGCGCCGTCGGGGCAGGCGAGGTCCACCGTGGACCAGGGGGCCACCGGATGGAAGGGGACCCCGTGGAAGCGGCACTGCACGGCCAGGCCGTAGGTGCCCACCTTGTTCGCGAAGTCGCCGTTGGCCGCCACCCGGTCGGCGCCCAGGAGCACCCGGGCGACGCGGCCCTCCCGCAGAAGGATGGCCGCCATGCTGTCGGTGATCAGGGTGTGGGGGATGCCCAGGCGGGCCAGTTCCCAGGTGGTGAGGCGCGCCCCCTGGAGCAGCGGCCGGGTCTCGTCCACGAACACGTGGCGGACCCGCCCGGCCTCCCAGCCCCGGCGGATCACCCCCAGGGCGGTGCCGATGCCGGCGGTGGCCAGGCCCCCGGAATTGCAGTGGGTGAGCACGGCCTCGTCCGGGCCGAAGAGCGCCAGGCCCCTTCGCGCCATGGCCTCGCACAGGGCCACGTCCTCCACGAAGATGGCCTCGGCCTCGGCGATCAGTTCGGCCACCACCACGTCGTCCTTGCAGCGGCCCCCCTCCAGGATGGCCCCCAGGCGGTCCATGGCCCACATGAGGTTCACGGCGGTGGGGCGCGCCCGGCGAAGGTGCGCCGCGGCCAGGCGCAGGGCGTCGGGGCCGGCGCCGTCCTGGGCGAAGGTCGCCAGGGAGAGGGCCGCGGCCACGCCGATGAGCGGCGCGCCCCGCACCGCCAGGCGCCGGATGTGCAGGACCATGGCGTCGGGGTCGGGCACCTCCACCCATTCCTCCCGGTGGGGGAGGAGGGTCTGGTCCAGGATGCGCAGTCTGCGGCCGTCGTGGCGGAGGGCGAGGGAATCGGCGGTCTTCACAGGAGTTTCCTTCCGGATTGCGCGCGGGCCCGGCGGAGGGCTTCCACCTCGGGCTCCGGCAGGGGCCTGGGGCCGCCCAGGTCGAAGGCGGCCTTGAGGATCTGGCAGGCGTGTTCCAGGCGTTCCATGCCGTTGTAGGCCTCCTCCAGCGTCTCGCCCCAGGCCAGGGCGCCGTGGCGGGAAAGCACCAGGAGGCGGTGCTCCGGCAGGAAGGGGGCCAGGACCTCGCCCATGGCGGGGGTGCCCGGGCGCGCGTAGGGCGCGAAGGGGATGGTCCCCGCGGCCAGGATCACCTCGGGCAGGGCGTCCGAGGGCAGGCTGGCCCACTCCGGGTGGGCCAGGCTGAAGGCCACGGCGGTGGGGGGGTGGGCGTGCACCACGGCCCGGGCCTCGGGACAGGCCCGGTACACCGCCAGGTGCATGAGGCGCTCAGTGCTGGGACGGCCGGAGATGATCCGGCCGTCCCGGGCCAGGAAGGCCAGGTCCCCAGGCGCCATGCCCGCCTTGGCCACGCCCGAGGGCGTGATGGCGATCCGCCCGTCGTCCAGCAGCACGCTGACGTTCCCGTCGGCGGCGGCCAGGAGGTTGCGGGCGTGGAGCCGGCGGCAGACGTCGCAGATGGAGGCCAGGAGCTTGTACATCCCCCCAGTCTATTTCAGGACGACCCGTTCCGGCTGGCTCAGGGTGAAGATCACGGTCTTGGAGGCCGGGATCCGGATGATCGTGTCCGCCGTGCCCGCGGCCACGGCGGTGCCGGCCGCGGCGCCGATGGCCGCGCCGCCCAGGGCGTGGTCGCCCTGGTGCTTGCCGCTGGAGAGGATGCCCACCAGGGCGCCCAGGGCGGCGGTGCCGCCGATGAACTTGGCGTTGCGCTCACCCCGCTTGTCGCCCACCACCAGGTAGGTGCCGGCCTCCACGTCGTTGCGCCCCACGGTGGAGAGCTGGATGCCCAGCCCGCCCTGCCCGCTCTGGAGCCGGCCGGCCGGAGTGCTCTGGGCCACCACGCCCTTGACGGGGGTCCCCTTGGGCCAGGCCACCTTGCCGCCCACGGTCACGTCGTCGGCCAGAGTGCCTTCCCAGCCCTCGCCGGCCTGGTCCTTGTCGGTGCTGAGCTCCCGGGACAGCAGCACGGCCACCTGGGTCTGGGCGGGCACCTCCAGGATGACGGTCTTGGCCGCCTCGGCCTTGGGCGCCTCCGCGATGGCCTTGGCGTCCTGGTGGGCGAGGGCGGCGCTCTTGCGGGCGTCGGCCAGGCGGCGGTCCAGGGACTTGAGCTGGGCCTTGGACAGGTGCTGGACGGTGTCCGCGTCGCCTTCGGGAGCCTGTTTGCCCGCCTTGATGTCGGCGACCTGCTTTTCCAGCTGGGCCACGCGCTCATCCGCGGCCTTGGCCGCCGCCTGGGCCTGGACCTCGGCCTCGGAGGGCTTGCGGTCGCAGGCGAGCTGCCCGCAGATGGCGGCGGAGGAAAGGATCCCGGTGAGCCAGAGGGATGATTTGATCGTCATGGTGGACCTCCAGGAAAGGGCGAAAAATGAAGTATAGTTGGGACACGCACGACGAGCACCGTCCGCGAACCCGGAAACCTTCACCTTGGCGCTAACACTCTCTCCTCGCAGCGAATCCGTCCTGAAGGCGCTCATCGAGACCTACCTGGTCGAGGGGGAGCCCGTGGGCTCGCGGGTGCTGTCCAAGCGCATCCCGGGGTCCTTCTCCTCCGCCACCATCCGCAACGTCCTGGCGGACCTGGAGGACGACGCCCTCCTGGACCAGCCCCACACGTCCGCGGGCCGGGTGCCCACGGAAAAGGCCTATCGCTACTACGTCGACCACTTCGTGCAGCCCATCCGCCCCGACCCCATCCTGGGGGCCCGGCTCACCGAGGCCATCGGCGGCGTGGAGGGCCAGGCCGGGGACGCCCAGTGGCTCCGGAACGCCAGCCGGGTACTCAGCGAGGCCATGAACGGCATCTGCGTGGCCCTGCCCATGCACCTGACCCGGAGCCGCCTGGTGCGCCTGGAGTTCGTGCCCCTGGGCCCGGGCAAGCCCCCGGCCCGCATCGTTACGGTGTGGGTGGGCACCGGCGGCGAGGTGGAACACCAGATCATGGAGAACACCTGGGGCTTCCCGGCGGACAAGCTGGTGGAACTGGGTAATTTCGCCACGGCCCACTTCGGGGGATGCTCCCTGCCCGAGATGCGGGACCGGCTCATCACCGACCTGGAGGGACAGGCCACCGACGCCCGGGAACTGAGCCGGCGCCTGACCGAGCTGGCCTCGCGCATGACCCAGCCCACGGACGCCCCCCTGGTGGTCTCCGGCCTGGGCGAGATGGGCCGGTGCCCTGAATTCCTGGACCCCGCCCGGTTCAGGAACCTGGTGGAGGTCTTCGAGCAGCACGAGCGCCTCGCCCACCTCCTCAACGCCTTCGCCGTGGCGGCCAGCGCCGAGGTCCAGCTGCTCCTGGGGTCGGAGAACCCCTTCTTCCAGGAGATTCCCCTGGCCACCGCCCTGCGCACGGTGACGCTCAACAAGAGTGCCCAGGTCACCTTCGCCCTGGTGGGCCCGCTTCGCCTGGATTACCGCAAGGTGGCGGGCAGCCTGGCGTGGTGGTCGGAGGAAATCCAGCGGCGAAAGCCCACATCCGTTTGACGCAGTCCCCTTAACATTTCATTATCGAGTACTCAATGACCGAAAAAATCCAACCCCACACCAAGGACTTCCCCACCGATCCCCTCCTCCCGGAGAACGACCTCACGGTCGACCTGACCCAGGAGGAGTTTGGCGAGGGGGCGGACCTGCAGGCCCTGGCCGACGAGATCGGCGACTACGAGCCACCCGCGGCGGACGGATCCCAGGAAACGGCGGGCATGAGCCGGGAGGACCTGGAGGCCGAACTGGCCGCGGCGAGGGCCCGCCTCCAGGCGCTGGAGAAGGCGGAAAGCGAACACAAGGACAGGCACCACCGCCTCATGGCGGATTTCACCAACCACCGGAACCGGGTGGGCCGGGAGACACAGCTGGCCGTGACCCTGGCCGAGCGCAAGGTGCTCATGGAGCTCCTGCCCGTGCTGGACAGCTTCGAGCGGTGCATCAACGCCACCTACACCAGCCTGGAGGACTTCCACGCCGGGGTGGTGCTCATCCACCGCCAGATGCAGGAGGCCCTGCGCAAGTCCGGCGTGGAGCCCCTGGCCCTGAACGTCGGCGACCCCTTCGACGCGCTGCACGCCGAGGCCCTCACCACCACCAGCCAGCCCGACCTGCCCGACGGCTCCGTGGCCGCCATCTACGAGCGGGGCTACTTCCTGCGCGAGCAGCTGCTCCGGCCCGCCCGGGTCATCGTCAACAACCATCCCGAAGGGGAGCCTTCCCAGGACCCCTCCTGATTCCCGCACCACCCCAAACGCCCACTCGGGAGTAACGCAATGGCCGGCAAGCTCATCGGAATCGACCTGGGTACCACCAACAGCTGCGCCTGCGTCATGGAAGGCGGGGAACGCCGCGTCATCCCCAACCGCGAGGGGAGCCGCACCACCCCGTCCGTGGTGGCCTTCACCGACAAGGGCGACGTCCTGGTGGGACACATCGCCAAGCGCCAGGCCGTCACCAACCCCCAGCGAACCCTTTTCGCGGTCAAGCGCCTCATCGGCCAGAAGTTCGGATCGCCCCAGGTGCAGGAGGCCATGGAGAAGCTGCCCTTCCCCGTGGTGAAGTCCCCCAACGGCGACGCCTGGCTCGGCGTGGGCGACCGCGGGTACGCCCCCCCGGAGATCTCGGCCATCATCCTCAAGGCCCTGAAGGCTTCCGCCGAGGCGTTCCTGCACGAGGAGGTCTCGGACGCCGTCATCACCGTCCCCGCCTACTTCGACGACGCCCAGCGCCAGGCCACCAAGGACGCCGGGCGCATCGCGGGCCTGAACGTCCAGCGCATCATCAACGAGCCCACCGCCGCGGCCCTGGCCTACGGCCTGGACAAGAAGGGCCTCAAGCAGACCCTGGCCATCTACGACTTCGGCGGCGGCACCTTCGACTTCACCATCCTGGAGATGAACGACGGCGTCTTCGAGGTGCTGGCCACCAGCGGCGACACCTTCCTGGGCGGCGAGGACTTCGACCAGGCCATCCTCATGTGGCTGGTGGAGCACTTCCGGGACGCCACCGGCATCGACCTCACCCGGGACCGCATGGCCCTGCAGCGCCTCAAGGAGGCCTCGGAGAAGGCCAAGTGCGAGCTGTCCACCCTGGACCGGGTGGAGGTGCGCCTGCCCTTCATCGCCCAGGGCCCCACCGGCCCGCAGCACCTGGAGTCCACCCTGACCCGGGAGGACCTGGAGAACATGGTGGCCGACCTGGTGGCCCGCACCATGGTCCCCGTGCAGGACGCCCTCAAGCAGGCCCGCAAGACGGCCATGGACGTGGACGAGGTGATCCTCGTGGGCGGCCAGACCCGCATGCCCCTGGTGCAGCAGGTGGTCAAGGACTTCTTCGGCCGCGAGCCCAACCGCGACATCAACCCCGACGAGGTGGTGGCCGCGGGCGCCTCCATCCAGGGCGCCGTGCTCACCGGCGAGGTGACGGACCTGGTGCTGCTGGACGTGACGCCCCTTTCCCTGGGCATCGAGACCCAGGGCGGCGGCTACGTGAAGATCATCCAGCGCAACACCACCGTCCCCACCCGGGACAGCCGGACCTTCACCACCGTCACCGACAACCAGAGCCGGGTGGAGGTGCACGTTCTCCAGGGCGAGCGCGAGCTGGCCGAGCACAACAAGAGCCTGGGCCGGTTCGACCTGATCAACCTGCCGCCCCTGCCCAAGGGCGTGCCCCAGATCGAGGTGGCCTTCGAGATCGACTCCAACGGCATCGTGAAGGTCTCGGCCAAGGACCTGCTCACGGGTCTGGAGCAGAGCATGAGCATGCGGCCCTCCTCGGGCCTGTCCGAGCTGGAGATCCAGGCCATGCTCCGGGAGGCGCAGAACAACCAGGAGGCCGACGCCAGGCGCCGGGACGAACTCAAGTACATCGCCTCCGCCGAGGGCCTCCTCTTCTCCTGTGACCGGAGCTTCACCGAATGCGGGAAGTTCCTGGCCCTGGAGGAGCAGACCCTGGTGCGCGACACCCTCAACGCCGTGCGCATGGCCGTGGCCAACAAGGACATGGCCGCCGTCAAGGCCGCGGAGGAGGAACTGCTCGAGGTTCAGAAGCTCCTCACCAACGCCGTCCTCGTCGCGAGCGAGTCCATGATGAACTCCCTGGACGGCGAGGAGGGAGCGGAAAACCGCCCCAGGTGATATTCTGGTGGGATGAAGCGCGACTACTATGAAGTACTGGGCGTAGGCAAGGAAGCCACCCTCGACGAGATCAAGAAAGCCTACCGAAGGTTGGCCATGCAGTTCCACCCGGACCAGAACCCCGGGAACAAGGAGGCGGAGGAGAAGTTCAAGGAGGCCGCCGAGGCCTACTCCATCCTTTCCGACCCCGCCAAGCGCCAGCATTTCGACCAGTACGGCTTCGCCTCCCCCGGGGGCCAGGGCCAGGGCTTCCAGTTCGACCCCAACCAGTTCGCCGGCTTCGAGGACCTCCTGGGCTCCTTCTTCGGCGGGGGGGGCGGCGGGATCTTCGCCGACCTGTTCGGAGGGGGGGGCCGTCGGCGCTCCGGCGGTGGCGAACGGGGTTCCGACCTCCAGTACAACCTGCGCATCTCGTTCAAGGACTCCATCTTCGGGGTCGAGAACAAGGAGATCGAGATTCCCAGGCAGGACGCCTGCGACACCTGCAAGGGGTCCGGCTGCGCCGAGGGGACCAGCCCCCAGGTGTGTCCCAACTGCCGCGGCAACGGGCAGGTGGCGGTGCGCCAGGGCTTCCTGCAGATGGCCGTGACCTGCCCCCGCTGCGAGGGCCGGGGCCAGATCATCCCCAGCCCCTGCTCCTCCTGCCGGGGCGCGGGCCGCGTCAACCGGCGCACCAAGGTCCGCTTCAAGATCCCCGCCGGCGTGGACCAGGGCCAGCGCCTGCGCCTCCAGGGCGAGGGGGAGGCCGGCACCGGCGGCGGCGGCCAGGGCGACCTCTTCATCCTCTTCGACATCGAGAACGACCCCACCTACGAACGGGACGGGTTCGACCTGCACCGCAAGGTGGAAGTGCCCTGGCCCCTCATGGTGCTCGGCGGCAACCAGCCCGTGGAGACGCCCTACGGCACCGAGACCGTCAAGATCGCCAAGGGCACCCCCGCCGACAAGGTCATGAAGGTCCCCAACGCCGGCGTGCCGCGCCTGCGGGCCTCGGGCCGGGGCGACCTGTTCCTGCATCTCCGCGTGGCCGTGCCCACCCGGCTCACCTCCCGCGAGGAGGCCCTGGTGCGCCAGCTGCTCGAACCCGCGCCGGTGGACGGCGAGGCCTCCCAGGAGGAGGGCTTCCTGGCCAAGGTCTTCGGTTCCTCCGACAAGGGAAAGAAGAACAAAAAGAAGCGCTAGCTCACGGAAAGGAGCTCCTATGCGTATCGGCCTCCTCCTGTCCCTCCCCGCCCTGCTCACCGCCGCCCAGCCCGCGGCCGTGGACATGAGCCTCGTGACCCGGGACGGCTTCACCCTCAAGGGCACCCTCACCATCCCCGCCCAGGCCGGCCGCCGCCCCGTGGTGATCCTGGCCCATTCCTTCGGCGCGGACCGCACCGGGTGGAAGTTCCTGGTGGACGACCTGAACGCCCGGGGCATCGCCACCCTGGCCCTGGACCTGCGCGGCCACGGCCAGAGCACCCGCAAGGGCTCCGACACCGTGGCCGTCACCACCGACTTCGCGGCCTCCTCCGCCTCGGTGCGCTTCGACCTCATCCCCTCCGACCTGGCCCAGGCCGCCCAGTGGGTGCGCCGCCAGCCCCGCATCGACGGCCGCCGCCTGGGCCTGGCCGGGGCCAGCGTCGGGGCGTACTCCGCCCTGGTGGCCGCCCCCGAGGTGCGCCCCGTGGCCGTGCTCGCCCTCAGCCCCGCCGGCGGCTGGGGCGAGAAGCCCGAAGCGCGCATGGTGCGCGCCGTCGAACGGGCCAAGGCGTCCGTGTTCGTGGCGGCCGCCGAGGACGATTCCCATGCCTTGGCCAACGCCCAGGCCCTCAAGGGCGTATTCGGCGTCTACGCCCGGATCCGCCCCGGCAAGGAGCACGGCTTGGCCTACCTGCCCAGCCTCACGGACACCCTGGGCGGCTGGTTCGGCGAGATCCTGGGCCGGCACCCCGTGGCGGTGCCCTCCAAGGCCGCGCCCATGAAGGTGCCCGCCGAGGACGTGAAGTAGGAGGACGAAGGCGCGGAGCCGACGCGCCTAGGCGAACTTGAACCGGATCAGCCGCTGGCGCAGGTCCTGGGCCACGGCCGAGAGGTCCTCGACGGTGCGGCCCGTCTCCTCCAGGCTGGACACCAGCTGCACCGTCGCCGTGGCGGTGCGCTCGGTGATGCCCAGGGTGGAGGCCATGCCCTCCAGGATGGCCTGGCTCTCGGCGGACCGGGCCTCCAGCACCTGCACGGCGCCCAGGGCCCCGTCGGCCTGCTCCTTCAGGTTGCCTTCGATGGTCCCCAGGCTGTCGCTCACAAGGCGCACGGACCGGGAGCCCACTTCCACCCGCTCGCCGCTTTCCGCGATGAGCCCCTGGATCTCCTTGGCCGCGCTGCCGCTGCGCTCGGCGAGCTTGCGGATCTCCTCGGCCACCACGGCGAACCCCTTGCCCTGCTGACCGGCCTTGGCGGCCTCGATGGCGGCGTTCAGCGAAAGGAGGTTGGTCTGGCGGGCGATGTCGGAGATGACGCCGTTGATGCGCCCCACCTTCTCGGAGCTGTCCGGGATCCCCTTCATGGCCTCCACCGACGCCTCCACCTCGCCCAGCCCGCGGGCGCTGGCCTGCAGGGAGGTGGAAGCCAGGGTGCTGGCGGAAAGGGCCACGCCCTGGACCTCCTGCAGGGAGGCCGCCAGGGCGCGCACGGCGGAGGTGGACTGGCCCACCTCCTCCCGCTGGCGTTCCGCCCCCTGGCTGATCTCCGTGGTGGCCGAGGCCAGCTGGGTGGCCGTCGTGGAGAGCTCCAGGGCGCCGGAGGCGGTGTGCTCGGTGATGACCGCGATGGCCTGCAGGTCATCCCGCAGCTGCCGCACCGCTTCGCCCAGGCTCCGCGAGATGAAGGCCAGCTCGTCCTTGCCCTGGGCCCGCGGGACCCGGGTGAGGTCGCCGCCCCGGAGGGCGTCCATGGCCTCGCCGATGTCCCGGGCGGCCCCCTCCACGCGCCGGCTCATGGTCAGGGTGATGAGGATCCCCAGGGCCAGGGCCAGGACCACGGCTCCGGCCACGATGGTCTTCTGGGTCGAGGCGTAGGCGGAGTCGCGCACCACGATGTCCTGGGCCTTGCGCCGCTGGTCCTCCTGCAGCGTCTCCAGCTGGGCGCGGGCCTCGGCCAGTTCGGCCGAACCGATGTCCATGAGCGCCGGCAGGCGGGAAAGGTCCCGGCGGGCCTCCGCGAAGGCCCCGGCGAACCCGCTGCGGTAGGCCTCGAGGAGGCCCACGAGGCGGCGCACCTTGGCCTGATCCGCGGGGTCCCAGGCCTGAGCCTCCAGGTCCGCCAGCTCCTTGACGAAGCGGACGTCCACCTTTTCCGCCATCCCCTCCAGCTTCTGGGTGTGATCGGGGAACCTCGCGGCTCCCAGCATGGCCACGTGGAGGACCCGGAGGCGGTTGGCGTCGCCGATGGCCACCGTGATGCGGGAGGACTTCTCCAGGCTGTCGGAAAGGACCACCTGGCTCCCGTGGAGCTGGGCCAGGCTGCGCCATGCCAGCGCGGCCACCGAGACCAGAAGGACGGCCTGGGTGGCCAGGATCAGAATGAATTTGGAACGAAGCCGAAGGCCGTCCAGGAAGGCGTACACGGTTAACTCCGAATTTGAAGGTTCAGGAAATGTCGTACTGGTGCATCTTCCGGTAGAGGAGCGGCCGGGAGATGCCCAGGAGCTTGGCGGCCTGGGCCTTGTTGTTGTTGGTGCGGGCCAGGGCGAAACCGATGGCGCGGCGCTCGGCCTTCTCCACCACTTCGTCCATGGTGCATTCTTCGTTCTCGCAGACCTGGCCCGTGCCGGAGCCGACGCCCTGGAGGATCATGCGCACCTGGTCTTCGCTGATGAGGTTGTCCCGCACGATGGTGAAGGTGCGCTCGAGGACGTTGTGCAGCTCCCGGATGTTGCCGGGCCACGGGTAGTCCTGGAGCAGGTGCTTGGCCCCTTCGGTGAGGAACTTGTTGGTGATGCCGTGGGTCTTCTGCAGGTCGGCCCAGAAGAGCCTGGCCAGGGCCTTCACGTCGCCGGGGCGGTCCCGCAGCGGCGGGATGATGATGGGGATGACGTTGAGCCGGAAGAAGAGGTCGCGGCGGAACTTCTTCTGCTCCACCATGGCCCACAGGTCCTGGTTGGTGGCGGCGATGACGCGGATGTCAACGGGCATGGTGCCTTCGCCCCCCACCCTGTCGATCTCCCGCTCCTGGAGCACCCGCAGCAGCCTGGCCTGGGCGGAAAGCGGCATGTCGCCGATCTCGTCCAGGAAGATCGTGCCGGTGTCGGCCAGCTCGAACTTGCCGGCCCTGCCACCCTTCCGGGCGCCCGTGAAGGCGCCGTCCTCGTACCCGAAGAGCTCACTCTCGATCAGGGTCTCGGTGATGGCCGAGCAGTTGACCCGCACGAAGGGACGGTTGTACCTCGGGCTGAGGTTGTGGATGGCGTGGGCGTACACCTCCTTCCCCACCCCGCTCTCGCCCAGGAGGAGGATGGTGGAGGCGGTGGGAGCGCCCATCATGGCGCGTTCCTTGGCCAGCAGGCTGGACTCGCAGGTCGCCACGATGTCCTCGAAGGCGAACCGGGTGTCGGAGTGGGACTTGCCCTTGCTCTTGCGCAGGGCCTCCAGTTCCATCTGGAGCCGCTTGGCCTTGAGGGCCAGGCGCTGGATCTCCTGGAAGTCCTGGAACACGATCTTGCCCACGGCCCCCAGGCACTTCCCGTCCTTGAAGATGGGAATGCGGCTCACCACGTACTCGTGGCCGTTGATGGTCTGGATCTCGTCCACTTCGGGCACGCCGGTCTGGGCGACGATGTGCATGCGCGTGTTGTCGATGACCTCGGTCACCGGGTGGCCTTCGGACTGCTCCCGGGTCAGGTGGTGGATCTTCAGGAAGCTCTCGTTCACCAGGGTGATGATCCCCCGGGAGTCGACCACCTGCAGGCCCTCCACGGTGTCCAGCACCCGCTTGAGGACGTCCACCTCGTCCAGCGCCTCCCGGTACCCCTGGCCCAGCTGGGCGGTGAGCTCGAAGAGCACCAGGGCCCCGATGCCCGCGACGCCGGGCCGCACGCGCAGGACCATGAAGGCGCGCTGGCGGTTCTGCACGAACCAGAAGGACACGGGCCCCCGGTCCTCGTCCGGGCCCACGGGGTGGCCGGGCAGAAGGTCCCCGACACCCACGCTGGCCGCCGGGAAGAGGCCCGGGAAGGCCGCGCGCAGGGAGGCGTTGGCGAACAGCACCCGCTCCGCGCCGTCCGTGAGGGCCACCATGGGCTTCTCGACGCCCGCGAGCATCGCGTGGAGCATCTCGCGCCAGAGGCCGTCCGGGGAGGGGGGGACGTCCCCGCCGGGGACCTCCAGGTGCTCGCCCACGGTCTCGCCCGGCGCCCAGCTCCCGCCGTTGCGCACGCGGGAAAGGTGGCCCATCAGGTCGAAGGTGCCGCAGGGCTCGCCGTCGCTTCCGGCCACCGCCACCGAAGTTCGGCCGTTGACCAGGAGCAGCTCGACGGCCTCGTCCACGGCGCAATCGCTTGACACCATCGGAAAGCACGCCGCTTTCCCATGGGGGGAGTGGACAGACATGGGATGAATTATCCCAGGCATCCGCTCCCCCATCAAGGAACACCTCCCCGTGGCTGGCACCATGCTCAGATCCGCGTCTTGAACGTGTACGTCACTTCCATCCGGAAGAAATACCCGGGGTCCTGGGCACCGTAGAAGCTGCCCGGGGTGAGGCGCTCGTACAGCACGTGCCCCTTGAAGCTGTCGTTGAGCTTGTAGTCGGCCCGAACCTGGGCGAGGCCGCCGCGGTCCTTGCCCGATCCGAACTGGCCGGCCACGGCCGCCGGGGCCTCCATGGCGGACATCTTGTAGTAGGTGGCCCGCAGGTCGAAGTTCCGCACGGGCGTCACGCGCACCTCGGCCTCGAACATCCCGGTGTTGGTCCAGTAGCCCACGCCCTTCTCGGCGGGCTGGGAATAGATGTAGAGCTCGCTCCACTTGGGCCAGCGGCTGAAGAGCGGATCCCAGCCCCCGATCTTGTCCGAGTGGGGATCGGTGCCGGAAAGCACGGTGTAGCCCACCGAGACGCGGGGCTTCCAGGAGGCCTCGAAGGCCTTCTTCACCCGGGCGTAGCCGCCGTAGGCGCCGATGTCCTTGGACCCCATGTGCTGGATGGGGTTGGCGGCCTGGGTCCCGAACTGGTAGGCCAGCTCGGCATTGGCGGACCAGCCTCCCCCGAAGGCGCGGTCCACGCGGCCGCCCACGGTGCCCAGGTGCCGGTCGGGCTGGAACATGGCGTTGGTCCTGGCCCGGTAGTCGTTGGTCTCGGTCTTGTACACGGCGTAGGCGTCGATCTGCGTGTCCTTGATCTCCTTGCCCGTGTAGTAGAGGGCCAGGGCCTGCTCGTCCCACTCCGTGAGCCGCTGCACCAGGTTGGGGTCACCGGGATCGTTGAGCCGGGGCAGGTACTTGTCCTGGCGGGGATTGGAGATGGCGATGAATTCCAGCTTCGAGGCGGTGCCCAGGCTGCGGGTGAGGTCGATGGCGTTCATGTAGGCGCACCGGGAACCGTCCAGGGCGCTGCCGTCCATGAAGACGAAGCCTTCGCCGCGCATGATGTCCTGCCGGCCGACCTTCACGGACCAGCCCGGAAGGAAGCGCCAGTTGACCGAGAGGGTCTCGAAGAAGATCTGCCGCCCGTTGTACGCCGCGTCGGGACGCACCACCTTGCGGTTCTCCTGGGCGATGCCGGCGGCCAGCTCCAGGTCCTTGCCCAGGTTGTACTGGGCCCAGAGGCGGGTTCGCATGCGGTAGTGGAGGTGGCCGTCGTTGATCTTGTCGCTGTGGTCGGTGATGTTGTTCCAGGCCTCGGAGCGCACGCGCTCCTCGAAGCCCAGGTCGAGGGTGTTGGGCGCCTGGGCCGACAGCGCGAGCGTGGCCGCAAGCGCGGACACAAGAGACCTGCATGACAATCGCATGTTCACTCCAATGGGTTCGGGGCGGGGTTCAGAAGGGGGTTTCCCAGCCGGTGTAGCAGGTGATGCCCTCTTCCCTGACCCACTGGGCGTGGGGCGCCAGCTCTTCGCGGGTCATTCCGGGCATGTCCTTGAAGGCGTACTCCCGTCCCACCTGGCGCCACTTGGATTCGCTGAGCCGGTGGAAGGGGAGGAGGTTGATGACCTCCAGGCCGCACGCCTTGACGTACCGCGCCGTGGCGCGGATGTTCTCCTCGGAGTCGTTCCATCCCGGGATCACGGGGATGCGGACCACCACGAAGCAGTCCAGGTCCGATTCGCCCAGCAGCTTCAGGTTCTTCAGGGTGAGCGCGTTGTCCGCGCCCGTCTTCGCCTTGTGGGCGACGGGGTCCATGTTCTTGATGTCCACGAAGATCCAGTTCAGCATGGACGCGGCTTCCATGAAGTAGTCCGAGGGCAGGCTGGCGGTGGTCTCGATGCAGGTATTGATGCGGATCTCCCGGCAGCGCTTGAGCAGGGGCAGCATGAAGTTCCGCTGGAGAAGCGGCTCGCCTCCGGAGAAGGTCATGCCGCCGCCCGAACCCCAGTAGTGGCGGTCCCGCTGGGCGATGGCGATGATCTGTTCGACGGTGTAGAGCTTTCCGCTGAGCACGTTGCCTTCGTGGTAGCAGGTGCTCACGCATTCGTAGGTGGTGCAGGTCTCGCACAGGGTGCGGTCGAAGACCTCGAGGCCGTCGGCCCCAAGGGAGATGGCTCCCCTGGGGCAGGCCTGCATGCACTGGCCGCAGTGGGCGCACCGCTGTTCGCGGTGCATGACCACGGCCTTCTTGTGGAGTCCTTCGGGATTGCAGCACCACTCGCAGGCGAAGGGGCATCCATTGAGGAACACGGTCGTCCTCGTCCCGGGGCCGTCGTGCACCGAATGGGCCTGGATGTCGAAGATGAGCCCTTTGGGCGTGGACGGGTCGTTCTGGATGTTCACCTTGCCTCCTACGCGGCTATTTGTTGAATTCTGGTTCCAGGGGCAGCCTGGACGGGGCCGCCTTGGGGTACTCGGCCTTCAGCGGCAGGGTGGAGGCCAGCAGGATGGAGACCGCGAAGGCGCAGAGCGCGAACCAGATGGAATACGTGTACTTGCCGGAGAAATCCTTCAGCCAGCCGCCCACGTACGAGCCCAGGAAGGGCCCGATGCCCATGACGATCATCGTGGCCAGGCCCCAGATCTTGCCCAGGGTCTTGCGGCCGTAGATGGCGCCGGTGTAGCCCACCACACCGCCGGGAACGATGGCCCAGTAGATGGCGAAGATGACGCAGGCGATGTAGGCGAAGATGTCGCCCGAGGGGCTCGCCAGCAGCAGGAGGCAGGCGATGACGCCCGTGGCGGGGCCGACGAGGAGCATGATCTTGCGGCCCTTGGCCTCGATGCCCACCTTCTGGACGACCATGTCGGCCACCTTGCCCATGATGGGCATGGAGAAGATGCCCACCAGCCCGATGAGGGCGTAGATGTTGGTGGCCTTCTTGAGGTTGTAGCCCACGTCCTGGGTCCAGTAGCTCACCACCTGGGTCCAGATGAGGAACTCGCCCATCATGCTGGTGAGGAAGGTGAGGATGCCGCCCCAGATGGCGTACTTGGAGAAGGCTTCGCCGACGCTCCAGTCCACCTCGGCCACCGCGGCGGTGCCGGGGGCGGCGGGGATGGCGCCGAAGGGCTTGAGGCCGTAGCGCTCCGGGGACTGCTTGGCCACGAGGACGGCCACCACCAGGGCGATCAGGACGATGACGCCCAGGATCGTCATCTGGTAGCGCCAGGCGTGCTCGAGGCCCTGGAGGGCGCTCTTCACGTCGGGCAGGGCCAGGACGGAGGGATCCTTGAGCTTGGCCGCGACGGCCAGGGCCAGCTGCTTGGGGGCCATGGCGGCGCCGCCCTCGACCAGGGGCCGGATGGCGCCGTCGAGCTTGGCCTGGCTGGCGGAAAGGGTCGGCTTGACCACCTGGGCCAGCACGAACTGGGCCATGGGGCCGCCGGCGAAGGCGAATCCCCACATCGTGGCGTAGGACTTGCCGATGTACCACTTGCGCACCGAGACGGTGGAAGTGACCCACAGCATGCCCGTGGCGATGCCGCCCAGGAGGCCGAAGGAGAAGAGGTAGGCCAGGTGGGAATCGATGCGGGCGGTGAGGACGAAGCCCAGGGCGCCGAACACGGCGGCCACGGCATACACGGGCTTGGTGCCCCACTTGTCCAGGATCATGCCGCTGAAGTAGGCGGCCACGGCGTACACGACCATCATGAGCGAGTAGCCCAGGGTCACTTCAGCGGTGGTCCAGCCCAGGGTGACGGCCATGGGTCCCTTGAGGATGGCGAAGGTGGCGCGGTACCCGAACAGGCAGAACACCGCCAGCCAGGATGCGAAGACCACCGACCAGCCGTAGAATTTCGCGTTTCTGTCTTCCATGAGAATGGCTCCCATCTGTGACGCAATTGGTGTCAGATTTTCCCCCTTCCGCAAACCTTCCCGGCGCCCGCGGGGTTGCCGCGGGTGGCCAGGAAGGCAGCGGAGGGGCGCCCGGGGTCAGCGGCCCTGGTACATCTCGCAGGTCGTGGCGACCATGTCAGGATACGCGAAGAACTTGGGGTCGTTCCTGGAGGCGTTGCACACGCCCATCTCGATGGCGTCCTTGGTGGCGGCGAACTGCTTGCAACCCGAGCACTTGCGCAGGGGGGCGCAGTCGGGGCACTGCTCGGTGTCGCTCAGGACGATGTTCTTGGTCAGGTGGCAGATGCCCTTCGACACGTCGATGGCGGCGAAGTTCTGGCAGTCGCGGTGGTTGAGTTTCACGGTCATGGTCAGATCCCTTCGTATTCGGTGCGGGCGATGAGTTCATCCTGGACGGGCTTGCCGATCTCGACCCAGTACTGGGTGAAGCCGGCCACGCGCACCATCAGGTCGCGGTAGTTCTGGGGGTTCTCCTGGGCGTCCTTGAGCACCTTGGTATCCACGACGTTGAACTGGATGTGGAAGCCGCCCTTGCGCATGTACGCCTGGCAGAGGTCCAGGAGCTTGCGGGAGCCGCTGGGGCCCTGGATGGCGCTGGGGTGGACCTTGATGTTGAGCTGGGAGTTCTGGCTCTGGGTGTGGTCCCAGATGGCCGCGGAGTTCAACAGGGCATAGACGCCGTTGCGGTCGGTGCCGGGGAAGGCGGAGAGGGAGGCGTCGGCGAAGGTCGTGCCGGCGAGGCGCCCGTCCATGGAGGCGATGGTGGCCGAGCCCATGGCGCCGTGGGTGGACACGGAGATCTGGCAGGGATACATCTTGTGGGCGAAGAGCGACTCGTAGTTCGAGCAGTCGGGGCAGAAGAACTCTTCCCACTCGAGCAGGATCTGGTCGGCGAAGGCTTCGTCGTTGCCATACTTGGGGGCCTGCAGGCACATGAAGTGCAGCTTGTCCCAGGCGCTGGGGCCGTCCTCGCGCTTCTCCTGGTCGGACAGGGAGAAGGAGTTCACTTCCTTGGCGGTCTTGAAGCCGAAGTTGTCCTTGACGGCCTTCTTGAGGTCCTCGAGGGTGACGGTCTTGTCCACGTAGACCAGCTTCTTGATGGCCGCCAGGGAGTTGACGGCGGTGATGGTGCCGGCGCTCTCGACGTTGTAGGTGGCGTTGTAGCGGTAGCCCTTCTCGTCGATGAGGTGGCCGGTGTCCAGGCAGTCCGGCTTCATGAGCGAGTTGATGACCGCCATGTTGTTCTTGCGCCAGACGTCGTGCTGGATGTTGTTGGTAAGGGCCAGGATGTCCACGGCCTTCTGCCAGTAGAGCTTGAACTGGTCCCAGAGCTCTTCGTAGGTGTTGAACGTGCGGTTGTGGGGCTCGAAGACCTTCTGGCCGGTGCGCTGATCCACGCCGTTCCAGAGGACGGCTTCCAGGATCTTGGGCAGGGCCAGGAAGTGCACGCCGACGGAGGTGGGCTGGCCGGCGCCGCCGGGGATGAAGTATTCCTTGCCGTTCAGGTGCAGGGGCTTCCAGCAGCAGGCGGAGGACTCCAGGCAGCCGCCGATGGCCCAGGCGCGGGCTTCCTCAGGCGTCATGCCCTCGGGTCCGTACTGGTTCATCATGAAGGTCATGCCGCTCTGGTTGTTCATGAACGCGGGATAGCCGACGCCGCTCTTGATGGTCTCCATGGCCAGCAGGAGGAAGTCCTCGGGGAGCTTCTCGTCGTAGAGCAGGGCCAGGGTGGGCTGGGGCATCGCGTTGGTGAGGCCGGCTTCCAGCAGCAGGTATTCCAGGCGGTTGCAGGCGTGCTTGCCGTCCTTGGTGAGGCCGCCGATGCTGACGGTGTTGAAGGTGTTGCCCGAGAGCACGCCACCCACGACGCCCGCGGAGGCGAAGCAGTCGATGGAGGAGATGGAAAGGCGGTAGAGCTCCAGGAGCTCCATGACCTCGTCCTCGGAGATGCGGCCGGAGGCGATGTCCTGCTCGAAGTAGGGGTAGAGCACCTGCCCGATGCGTCCGGGGGACATGCCGGAGATGGCGTCTTCGTTGAGCACGGCCAGGTGGAAGGTGAGGATCATCTGGATGGCGTCGCGGAAGTCGCGGGGCTTGCCGTGGGCCAGGTACTCCAGGCGTTCGGCGATCTGGCTGTATTCGCGCTTCTGGACGGCGTCCTTCTCCAGGCCTTCCAGACGGCGGGCTTCCTTGGCGTAGTTGCTGATCCAGGTGCTGATGCCTTCCAGGACCAGGATGATCGCCTCGTAGTTGAACAGTCGGTTGGTGCCCTTGATGCCGTCGCCATCGGCGCGGCCGGCCACCTTGTCCTTGAGCTCCCGGGCGATCTCCAGCAGGCCGTCGATGCCGTATTCAAGGGGGTAGTAGTAGTTGATGACTTCCCGGCCCTGGGGCAGGGTGTAGCCGGAATCGAACATGCAGAACACGTTCCGCATGAGGGCTTCCTTCACTTCGTAGTCGGGGACCATCTGCTCGTACTTGTGGCCCAGGTCGTCCACGGACTTGCCGACCCACTTCTTGGCCAGGTTCAGGAGGCCGGGAACCTCTTCCTGGCGCATGCCGAACTTGCCGGCCAGGGAAACCACCTTGCCGAAGCTCTTGGTGACGTTGCCGCCGCCCGTGCCGAACTTGGAGTGCTCGTCGGCCGAAGCCGAACCGCGCTTGAGGGCGTCCTGGTAGAGCTCGTCCTCCTTGGCCATGTAGTAGCCTTCGGACAGCCAGGGCATGGGGAAGGACCCGCGGAAGAAGGGGGCCTTGTGCATGACCAGCAGCTCGCCGGGGTAGATCACCGGGGTCAGGTGGCTGAAGGCGACCTTCAGGGCCTGGGCGCGGCGGATGACGGGAATCTCGGAATCCAGGGCGAAGTACTCCCGGGAATACCAGTAGGGGAACTCGTTGTTGGCCGAGGACAACGTCTGCATGAAGATGTCCTTGAGCGCCTTCACGCGGGCGTGGGGCTCCCTGACGATCTCGCGGTCCGTGAGGTTCGCCGGGGAATGGCCGCCCGACTCGAAGTCCATGGGAATGCCGGCTTCGACCAGCACCTCTTTGAGTTTCTTGGGCATCAGATGCCTCCATATTGGGGGATGGGAGATGGGCCGGCGATTCGGCCGGAAGGACATGGGCGTGGGACTCCCCGTTTTTGCAAGGGCGATGCCAACCTTGCTTTTTATTTGTTAATTTTTGATTTAATTGGATTTAGTAATCGCGCTGAAATGAATTCCGATGGGTCGCCCTCCCAACCGGGGAAATGTGTAACGAAATACGAACGCTCGCAGGTCCCATTCTTGAAAATCGCGAAAGGTGACAACCCGGAAATTTCACGGTTTTGAATTGAAAACAAAAAGCTTATTGTCGATCAAGGGCGCCGGAAGCCTCCAGATGTATCCATTGCTGACGCACGTGTCAGCAATTATTACACTCGAATTTCGTGCAATGAAACCATTCCGTGACCAGAATGGTCCCTGTTCCGGCAAGGGAGAAGCATGCCCCAGACCGAAAATCCGCCGCCGCCCCCGCGCCATGCCGAAGGCATGCGGCGCTTCAATGCGGGCGACCGCGAGGGGGCCCTCGCCTTCTTCGCGGACACGGTCCGGGCCTATCCCGGGGACGCCCAGGCGCACTATTTCCACGGCATCGTCCTGTTCCGCCTGGAACGTTTCCGGGAGGCCGCCGAGGCCCTTCGCCGTTCCGCCGACCTCGTCCCCGGGGAGGACGCCCTGATCAAGCTGGCCATGGCCCAGGGCCAGCTCAAGGACATGCCGGCCTGCCTGGCGACCCTGGAGGAGGCCGCGCGCCGGCTCCCGCATTCGGCCACGGTGCGGGCCTACCTTGGCACCACCCTGCGCTCCATGGACCGGCTGGAGGAGGCCCTGGCGGCGTACCGCGCCGCCCTGGAACGGGATCCCGGCCATGTGCCGGCCCTGTGGGGCCTGGGCCTGGCCCTGGGCATGGCGGGCAGGCCCGCCGAGGGCATGGGCGCGCTTCGCCAGGCCATCGAGCGGGACCCCACCTTCCCTCCCCCCCACTTCCACCTCGGGGTGCTGGCTTTGGCCGCCGGCGACCCCGGGGAGACCCGGCGGCAGGAAGCCCTGCTCCGGAACCTGGCCCCCAGCTATGCCGATCGCCTGGCACAGATCCTCACGGAAAGGACAACCCCATGAAATCCCCCACCCTCGCCACCGAAGCCCAGATCCAGCGCATCGTCGACCTGGAATGGCCCATGTTCCACGGCGTCAAGGCCAGCGAACCGGCCGCCTGCCAGGAGGAGGAAGGCACCTTCCGGCTCATGCGGTGGATGAGCCACTCGGTGCTTCCGCCGGAGGTCCTGGACCCCATGGAGGCCCAGCTGGTGGAGGCCGCGGCCCGGGGCCGGAACCTCATGACGGAGAAGTACGCCCGCATGGCCGGCCAGATCCCGCCCCTCAAGGAGACGCCGCTCATCGGCGAGGTGGTGGCGGCCGAAGGGGAATGGATGCTCGCCGTGAACCGGCGCTATCCCCTGACGTTCACGGGCCGCGGCGACGCCTTCGGCACCTACCTGGCGGCCGATCTCGAGACCTATTCCGACGCGACCCTCGCCGCCTACCATGCCTTCACCCTCGCGGCCCTGGCGGCGGGCCGCAACCTCGTGGAGGAGCGCTACACCAACCTCTTCCAGCGCATGGGATTCAAGGACATCGAAGCCAGCGAGGCGCAGGCCCGCATGCGCAGATTCAAATGCTGCCAGTAGGCCTGGGCCTCGCCCGGCGCCTGTTCGAGCAGGAAGTGGCGCCGCGCCTGGGCGGGCTCCGGGCGGCGGCGGGCCTCGTGGGAGAGGGCTCGGACTGCTTCGGCTTCGACGACGAGGTTTCCAGGGACCACGACTGGGGACCGGCGGTGTGCCTGTGGATCCAGCCGGGGGAATCCCCGGCCCCCTTCCGGGCCATCCTGGACGAGCTCCCGGCGGTCTTCGAGGGGTTCCCCGTGCGCACCACCCCGGGCCGCACCGGCGTCCTCGTTACGACAGCCTTCTACCGGCGCTTCACGGGCCTGGAGCGCCCCCCGGAATCCGCCGCCGAGTGGCTGGCCATCCCCGAGCACGCCTTGGCCGCGTGCACCAACGGCGAGGTCTTCGCGGACGACCCCGGCACCTTCACCGCCCACCGCCAGCGCCTCCTGGACCACTACCCCGAACCCGTCCGCCGCCACAAGCTCGCCGCGGCCCTGGAAGCCGCCGCCCAGGCCGGGCAGTACAACCTGCCGCGGGCCCTGCGCCGGAACGATGCGGTGGCGGCCGCGCTCGCCCAGGCCGCCTTCCTGCGCCACGCCATGGGCGCCGCGTTCCTCCTGGCCCGGCGCTACCGCCCCTTCTCCAAATGGATGTTCCGGGCGCTGCCGGACCCCGCGCTGAAAGACGAACTGGAAGGCCTCGCGAAGGCCGCCACCGCCCGGGAGAAGGCGGAGCGCGTGGAAGCCGCCGCCCTGCTCCTCACCGGGGCCCTGGGCGACCTTTCCGGCTCCCGGGACACCTTCCTCCTGGCCCACGCCCGGGAGCTTCGCCGGGGGTTGGATCCCGGGGTGCTGGGGCTGAACCCGAATCTGGAGGGGTAGGGGCGGTTCGTTTTGCGACATGGGCCGGGAATCGGCCAAGGGCAGGGTGGAGGCGGGTTCGAGGAAAAAACCCGTACGCCGAGCACGCCGAGGCGCAGAGTTGCGCAGAGGTGGCTTCGCATCCTTGGCGCCGACCCATGCCGCCCAGGCCCTGCCCGCTGACGCGGGCCGCGTCGCAGGCGACGCGCGGCAGGGCGCGCAGGTCCATCCGCATGCAAGCCTGCGGAAGGACCTGCGCTCCCTGCCTTGGACGGGCCTGGGCTCATCAATCGGGATGGGAACCAGCGTCGTGGTTCCTTGGCGACCGGAACCGTGGGGCATCGATCCGCATCGACCGGAACACCACACGCTCCGACACGTTGTGGCAGAGACGAACGAGGTCCAGCCCGAAACCCCTCGAAACCCACACCATCTAGCCCAGGCCCGTCAAAGGCAGGGGGCGCTGGCCCGCCACAGGCTT
>MTLC01001524.1_pt3 | contig 22393 bp, 22 predicted proteins | sample 1982451 | NCBI WGS metagenome assembly MTLC01 (sample SAMN05710165, study PRJNA340218) | biofilm metagenome | isolation source: sample SPH anode biofilm adapted to +100 mV | place: USA | collected 2012-02-03 | reverse complement strand
CCTTCGTTCAAGCCCGCCGGTGTACTCGCCCTGGAGCGGCTCGAGACGCGACGCCTGGACATTACCGAGGCCATCACGAAGAGCGACCGAGCAGATCTCAAGCAGGACCTTGATCGTGTCGTATCGGAAATCGCTCAGCTGAAGGCCGAGATCGATACCAATCCCAAGCACAAGCGAGTCTATATTCTGGGTACCGACTATCTGGGCCGTGACATGCTGGCTCGAACCATTTACGGTGGCCAGATTTCCATCATGATCGGTCTCATCGGTACCCTGACAGCGGCCTTCATAGGAATCGTGCTGGGCGCACTGGGCGGCTACCTGGGAGGCTGGCTGGACAATCTGATCGGACGCTTCGTCGACATCATGTACAGCCTACCGTACATGCTGGTTGTCATAATCATCATGTCGATGCTGCCAACCGGATCAAACAGCATCTTCGTGCTGTACATAGCGATAGCGTTGATATCCTGGCTGACGATTTCACGCGTGGTCCGTGGCCAGATCATCAGCCTCAAGAACTCCGAGTTCGTTGAGGCGGCACGATCGATGGGAGCCGGTTCAGGCAGAATCATATTCAGACACTTGCTGCCCAACTCCCTGGGTATCATCATAATCTATTCCACACTGCAGTTTCCCAGCTTCATCATGAATGAAAGCTTCCTTTCGTTTCTGGGGCTCGGCGTCTCCGCTCCGCGCGCCTCCTGGGGCACGCTCGTCAGCGAAGGCGTGCAGGGCATGCAGCTCTATCCATGGCGGCTCCTCGTTCCAGCCGTTTCGATGACCATCTTCCTCTTTGCTATGAACTTCCTTGGCGACGGCCTGCGCGACGCCCTGGATCCACAGAGCAAGAACAGATCTTAAGGAGACCACCGAATGTCCGATGATGCCATTCTTCAGGTCAATGACCTGAAGGCGTACTTCAAGCTCGACGAGGGGCTCCTCAAGGCCGTGGACGGCGTAAGTTTTGACCTCCACAAGGGTGAGACCCTCGGTATAGTCGGCGAGTCCGGCTCCGGCAAGAGCGTAACCAATCTTGCCATCATGAAACTGATTCCCAGTCCGCCCGGACGCATAGCCGGCGGCGAGGTGCTGTTCATGGGCAAGGACATCTTCAAGATGTCCGATGAAGAGGTCAGAAAGCTTCGGGGCAACAAGATCTCGATGATCTTCCAGGACCCGATGACCTGCCTCAATCCGTTCCTGAGCGTCGCGGAGCAGATGGTCGAGACGATCGTGCTGCACCAGAAGCTGGACAAGGCGGCGGCCAAGGCCAAGGCCATAGAGATGCTGAAGCTGGCCGGTATCCCCGCGCCGGAGAAGCGCATCGATCAGTATCCCCACCAGTTCTCCGGCGGTATGCGCCAGCGCGTGATGATAGCGATGGCGCTCTCATGCGAACCGGAGATCCTGATAGCGGACGAGCCGACCACCGCCCTCGATGTGACCATTCAGGCCCAGATCCTTGAATTGATCAAGGAACTGTCGGCACGGCTGGGCACCGCAGTCATACTGATCACCCACTCGCTCGGTGTGGTCGCTGGCATGTGTGACGTCATCTGTGTCATGTACGCGGGCCGGATCGTCGAGCGCGGAACCGCCGACGAAATATTCTCGGACCCCAAACATCCGTACACACAGGGCCTGATCAAGAGCGTACCCCGCCTGGACAAGATCGGGTCGCAGCGCCTCTATTCCATACCGGGCCAGCCGCCCAACGTGATCAACCTGCCGGACTGCTGCCCCTTCTTCCCTCGCTGCGAACGCGCGATGGACATCTGCAAGACCAAGTATCCCAAGGTTGCCAAGCTGGGTGAGAAACGAAGCGTAGCCTGCTGGCTCTACGAGGAGGGAAAATAAATGGCTGAAAACGAGAACCTCCTCGAGGTTACGGGCCTCAAGATGCATTTTCCGTACAACACGGGATCGATCCTGAACAGAAAGAAGGGATTCATCTACGCGGTTGACGGAGTCGATCTGGCGATCAAGAAGGGCGAGACCCTCGGTCTCGTCGGTGAGTCAGGCTGCGGCAAGTCGACGACGCTGCGTGCGGTGGCCCAGCTCTACAAGCCCACCGCGGGATCGGTCAAGCTGAAGGGCAATGAGTTGACGACCGCCTCGCCGGCCGATGTGATGAAGGCCCGCAAGGACATGCAGATCGTGTTCCAGGATCCCTATGCGTCGCTCAACCCGCGCATGACGACCCGCGACATCATCGCCGAGCCGATGCGCATCTTCACCAAGGCACGCATACTGAGCCTGTCCAGAACCGAGATCGATGAACGTGTCGAGCAGCTGATGGAGCGCGTCGGGCTGTCCAGGTTCTTCAAGAACCGCTATCCGCATGAGTTCTCCGGCGGACAGCGCCAGCGCATCGGCATTGCCCGCGCTCTGGCCCTGAAGCCAGACCTGGTGCTCTGCGACGAACCCGTTTCCGCCCTCGACGTGTCCATCCAGTCGCAGATACTGAACCTCTTCAAGGACCTTCAGGAAGAGTTCGGGCTGACGTACATGTTCATCGCCCACGACCTTGCCGTCATCCAGTACATTTCTGACAGGATAGCGGTGATGTACCTGGGCGTCATCGTGGAAACGTCCAGTTCTGCCGAACTGTACAAGAAGCCATTGCATCCTTACACCCAGGCACTGCTCTCGGCGGCGCCGATTCCGGACCCGGAGGTGGAGCGCAAACGCAAACGCATCATCCTGACGGGCGACGTACCGTCTCCGGACAAGCATCGTACCGGCTGCTATTTCTATGACCGCTGTTCCAAGCGCATGGACAAGTGCGCTACCAGCGTTCCCAGGCTCAAGGAAGCGAGCAAGGGACACCAGGTCGCCTGCTACCTCTATCACGACCCTGAATAGGCAAGGCTCCACCGGCTCCTGATGCCGCGCAGACCCGCTCCGAGGAATTGGAGCGGGTCATTTTTTTTGTCGTGCATGCGGTGCTCCAATTATGGTTGCTCAAAGCTGAATACCAGTATAAAGTTCATCCACGCTGTCATGTAAAATCGTTCAGAACCACGCTATGAACCTTGGGGAGGCGATTGACATGGACACAGGGGGCAAACCGACGAGCGCCGGCGACATACTGGCGCAGATTGGCCGCATGGCACAGGAACTCAAGGAACGCCATCGCGATCTATCCGATACACTGATGTCGCTGACGATGGGTTCGGATCTGACCGCGACCTTCTTCGAGGAGACGCTTCGGTCGAACAGCGCCAATCTCGAGGCGACGCGCTCCATTGACCGGGAACTGTCGGCGCTGAAGACGGGCACGGCGGCAATGGCATCGTCGGCCTCCAACGCCGTCTCGAAGCTTTCCGACGCCGACGCCTCCTCTCGCGCATCGCTGGCGGCAATAGAGGCGGGCAGCGCGGCGCTCAAGCAGATGGATGAGCGCTTTGCCGGATTCATTGCAACCTTCACCACCCTGATGGAGTCGATAGAGCGCATCGGCGGAACGCTGAATGCCATAGACGAGATATCGGAACTGACGAATCTGTTGTCGCTCAACGCGGCCATAGAGGCAGCCCGCGCCGGAATCCATGGCAAGGGTTTCAAGGTCGTCGCCAATGAGGTAAAGAGCCTGGCCGAGAAGAGCCGGGGACTCACCGGGCAGGCTGCCATCCTGCTCAAGGACCTGAAGAGCGGCATGCACGGCGCGACTGCCGGGCTCGATGCCTTTCAGCAGGGCAAGCTCGAACTCGCCCGCAGGCTGGAGGCTTCGCAGGCCGAGCAGAAACGCGGTACGGTATCGATATCCGGCGCAGCTGACAACATGCAGGACATCAGCGACGCGCTCGTCGGCCAGACCGGAAATGCCGAACACATTGCCACGTCGATGTCCAGCCTCGCCGTGGCGGTCAATCGGCTGACCGAGAGTTCTGAATTGATACAGGGCAACCTGCAGCAGCAGAAGAACGCTGCGGTAGAGGTTCTTCGTTCGGAAAGCAAGCTCAAGGGGAGCATCAACGAAATGGCTCGATCCGTTGCACAGGGCGATCCAGACAAGGCCGGGTCCGCGACACTATCCATAGGCCACGATGTCACCTATCCGCCATGGGTATACATCGGTGGCGGGCATTCTGCCGGCATATCGATAGAGGTTGCCCGGCGTTTCGCCGCACTCGAAGGCATGACTCCCGAGTTCAAACCGGGACAGTTCTCGGACGCCCTCGATGAGCTCCTTGCCGGCACGATACGGATTGTGGCGAATGTCGGCTGGCCGAATGCCTTCTTTGACAACAAGCCGGTCATCCCGACGGCCCCATTCGCGAGCTTCAGGCCAGGCATCTTCGCACAATCGACACGCATGCACGAGTTCAAGGGGATGAGCGACCTGGCCGGCAAACGCGTGGCGGCACAGAAGGGCTCATATGTGATCGACTGCCTCAAGGGCGCGGGCTGCGAAGTCGTCGTCACCGACAATGACCTCGAGGCCTTCTCCGCCGTGATATGGCACCGAGCCGATTGCGCCATTACCGAGCGTCTGGTGGGCGCGTATCTGTCCAGACAATACTTCTCCGCCACGCTGGGTCTGTGCTTCGAGACCGGTGACCAGTTGAAGGTGGTCTTCCTGCTGCGTGCCGACGACACCAGCCTGCGGGATGCCCTGGACAGGCGCTTCAGGGAACGCGAGACGGCGGACCTGGTTGAACGGCTGGTCGCCGAGCACCGCTCCAACGATCGTTGAAGCGGTGATTCGAACGTGCCCGGCTAGCGGGTGATCTTCCGGGCCTCTATGTAGAAGCGCTTCTCGGGCGCCTCGCCCATGCTGAATGTCTTTCTCGGCATGACGCCATCCCTGATCACGGTGGCGAAGAAGCTTGACTTGTCTATAGGCGGCAGGTACAGGCCGAGGTTGCCCGGCTTGACAGCCAGCGCATGCAGGCTCTCGGTACCATGGATGTAGTCGATGCCGGTACCCGAATGCCGTTTGATGAACGGGTCGATGAACGACTGGATCGTCCCGGCGGCCAGCTTGGCCGCTGGCTTGTCGAACCGTATCAGCCCCGCGCCGGAGGCCGAGACGAAGGCAAAACGATGCTCGGCCGAGGCTTCGTCCGTCTTCTTGACCGCTTCGGCCCATGGCATGGTCTCGATCTCGCACACGCCTGTCGCGCGCAGCTCGTTGAAGAATGCCCGCTCATCGACCGTGAACAGCACCCGGTGGATGGGATGGAACGGCAAGCCTTCGTCATAGATATTGACCAGCTCGACGAGCGCATAGCGGGCCGGATGGTCCATGATGGCCGCATCCGAGGCGCCGGCCTTCTTGGTCTCTTCCCATATCGCCTTGGCTGTCGCCAGCGAGTGATTGCCGTCACCGACGGCGAAGAGCAGCACATGCGAGTCGGCATACCGATCCTCATAGGCCTTCGGATCGGCCAGCCGCTCGAGGGCTCTGGTTACGCCGTCAATCAGGGCCGGGTCGGACACGAGCGCTCCGGTCACATGGCCGGAACCCTTCATCAGGTCAAAGTCGTACAGGCGCGGCAGGCTCTGCATGCGCGCGTGCAGCGGCTCTATGACACTGCGCGCCGGGTCATCGATCAGCAGCATGATGTGGGGCAGCTCGAGCGGAGCGCCGCGCCTGATATCCATCCTCGGCGGCAGCCGTTCGACGATGGTACCTTCTGTCGGACGAATCATCGATGTCACGCCCTGGCCATACTGGTAGCGCTCCAGATCGACCGCGATGATCAGCCCGGTGCGCGGGTGCTTCTCGAAGGGCGTCTTGCGTTCGACCAGCACGAAGCCCGGCGCCTGCCTGGCGAGCACACCCTTTTCCAGGTATGCGTGCATCGCGGCATGTATCTGCTTGACCCTGCTGGCCTTGTCCTCGTCTTCAAGGTAGCACTCCGGAAAGATGAGGTTCAGCGTACTGGGCGCCGCCCCCACGAGCTTCTCGACATCGTGCCAGTACTCATGCTCGCTTGAGTACTGGTCGCAGGCAACGACGGCCCACTTCTGAAAATCGGTGCCCTCCCTGGGCAGGTACGTCTCCGGAACGGCTACGCCTAGCGAGGCGAGCCTCCGCGCGGTATCGGTCATGGCATTGCTCCTTTTTTGCGGCAAACCGACCCATGCGGATCGGCGCGTCGCGCCATCGCATTATCGCAAGAAGTTGGCATCGTCGTCAAATCCATGGGGCCCGCCGTCTTGCATGAAGCGGCGCGCTGCGGCTACTATCATGACACGCAGAATGAGGACGATGCATGAACTCCAGGATCAGAGAGAAGCTCCAGAAGATCACCGTGTCCATCGTTGCCATCATGATGGCAACGGCGTTGCTCTATCTGACCTCCGCTGCAACACAGAGCCGTTTTGTGGAACACGATGTTCGTGGAACGCCGGTCTTCATAGACAAATACGTTGCGCCGGCTCTGCGTGACGATTTCGAGGCCCATCTTGATGCCGCGACGTACGGCTTCCTTGCCGACGCCGGGCTGCTTTCGACCAGGCCACAGGTCGGGCCGGTAGCCTACTTCGCGGCCGACAGGCACTATGGCGTCATCAGCGCCAACGACCCGCTGGTGAAGCGTAGACTGAAGGGCCGACCTTCTTCGGACTTTGCCCTGTTCAGGTCCATCAGCATCAATTTCTACGCCAATGAGCTGGTATCGAAGTCGGTCGCCGCCCAGGACGGGTCCTATGTCTTCGTCAATATCGATGAGCACTGGCGAGCGTCCGTGCTGCATGCCTATGTGCATGCGATCGCGGCGGCCAACGCGCCGGCAGCGATGAAGCCGGCCTTCAGCGCGGATGCCTCGTTCGACCCCCAGCTGAAGTTCGCCTTCAGGTTCGTCGACGAAACCTTCGCGTTGCTCTCCAGCGACCTCTTTGACCTGTCCGCCAAGGTCGGGCTTGACGTGGCGTGGTCGAACTTCCGCGCGGGCACATCGAGCAGGTACGCGAGCCCTGGATCGGACGTGCTGGAGCGGGAGGCTGAGATCGTCATGGCGACCTACGACATGCCACAGAAGACGGTCGAGTTCTATGCCGCCTGCAATGCCTACGCGGCGTCGATGCTGGAGCACTACGGCAGGGAGTCCGTCTGCCGCATCGCCGGACGATTTCTGAGCGGCAGCTATGCCTCGCTCGATGACCTGTTTTCTGGATTGGGCGGGCTGGCCGCCACGCTCGAGACCTGGAAGGGAGACGCAACCGTACCCCGCTAGGCGGAGGTCACGGCCGGCACCATCATGGCACCATCAAAACGAACCGGCATCATCATGGCCAGCATCATGGCATTCATCTGGGGCATGTCATTCCTGAGCATCAAGACCGCCGTGGCCGTCGTGCCTCCGATGAGTCTGGGACTGGCCCGATTCATCATAGCCTGCGCGGTGCTGCTGCTGATCATTGTGGTCTCGAGGAAATTCCCCTATCTTGCCCTGAAGGATCTGCCCCTGATGGCCATCTCCGGCCTGGTCGGCGTAACACTCTACTTCCTTGGAGAGAACAACGGCGTGCTCAGGCTCTCGGCCTCCGAGGCGTCCATCATCATCGGCACGATACCGGTCCTGACGATGTTGGCCGAACGGCTCTTTACCAGGGTCAGGCTGGGCGGCAGGCAGTATGTCGGGGCGGTGCTGTCCGCATTGGGCGTATCACTCATCGTGATCGAGTCGCTGAGGCTGAGTCCGGCACCCCTGGGGTACCTGTTCATGGGGATTGCCGCCTTGTCCTGGGTCGCCTACGCCTTCCTGACCAAGCCGCTCCTGGCAAGGTATGACAGCCTCGTCATCAGCTTCTGGCAGAATGCCTTTGGAGCCATCGGCTTCATACCGTTTGTGCTGACCGAGCACGTCCAGTGGGCCGCCATAAGTCCGGTGATAACCCTCAATGTGCTGTACCTGGGCATCCTCTGTTCGGCTGTCGGATACCTTTTCTATGTCATCAGCCTGAGGGTGCTTGGGCCGAGCATATCGAGTGTCTTCATCAACCTGATACCGGTGGTCTCGGTCGCGGCCTCGTTCCTGATTCTCGGAGAACGGCTCAGCCTGCTCCAGCTGGCCGGTGGAACAGTGACCATAGCCGGTGTGTATCTGGCAAGCTTCGCAGACGCCAGAAGGCAGACGCGCCCGAAGTCCGACACGCCAGAGGGCTCAATACCCGTCTGACAACGACTTGTTGACGTCCCGCTGGTAGAGCTCCTGGTACACGAAGCTGCGATCCCTGAGCTTGTCCTTGATGGGCTGGGTGAACGGCATCAGCCTCCAGAAGATACCCCGGACTTCCTTGTCAAGCTTCTGGATGCCTTCGCTCTCCTTGCTGACCCAGATGATGTAGTCCTGGATGAAGAATTCCTTGACATCACCCTTCAGCTTCTGCTTCACGAACCACTGGTAGTATTGACCGGTCAGGCCCTCTTCCATCCAGTAGTACGACGCCTTCTCCTTGGCCGCCTGCCAGCGCATGTCGGCGACCGCTATCGCGACCGCTACCCGAAGGTTCTTGGGATACATCGGCACGGCGAGGCGTGAACGGCTGGTGTGCCGATTATAGCGATCGAACGGTTCCCAGCAGACACCCTGGTCGCCATAGCACGGCAGTATCACGACGAATGGCTCGATCCGATTGAGGGTGCTCTTGTACGGTCGGCAGTAGGCCTGGGCATCGATGCTCTCCAGCCATATCAGGGCGCTGATCACGTTCTCCCTGGTGCCTACCTCCTGCAGGTTCAGGTGGAAGTACTCCTTGGTCACCAGCGGAAAGTGATTGCCTTGCCTGCCGACGCACATCTTGAGCATCTGCCTGGAAGTCTCGAATTCCTGAGACAGAGCCTGCAGGTTCGCCTTGGTATCCTCGCCCAACGAGCCGACCTTGTCCCTGATCGTCTGCACATCCTTGGACGAATCCTCGAAGGCCTCGACGCTCGACACCAGCTCCTTGTCGGCGGCCAGGAGCCGTCGCATCATCTCCGATATCTCGGCAATCGTCTTCTTCTGCGGCTCCGAATATGGCGACGGGATCTGGATGAAACCAGGAAGGTTGCCATGCTCGCAGATGATCTCGATCCTTTCCTTGAGCATGCCTTCGAGCGTCCTGCGTTCCTCGGCCTTGGCCTTGAGCAGGGCCTCCGCGGTGTCACGCTTGCCCATCGCCTTCTGCAGCAGGGTATTGAATCTCGACCGGTCATCGTTGCGCGAGGTACTTACCTCATCAGTGCTGCTCGCGTTGATCTGTCCCATCGCGACCGCCCGAAGCCACTCATCGAGATAGTAGATTGGTTCCTGCGATTCCTTCTTGTATATGATCCTGGAGAAGATGGAACGCTGTTCCGGCGACAGCATCGTGGGCAGCGCAAGTCCGAACCTGACCATCAGTTGCTTGGGAACAACAGGATTGGCGGCAACCACGCGCGGAACCATCGCGCCGACCATGTTCCAGTAGGAGGTAACCACCTGCTGCCTGAACATGCCCCGGTCCTTCGGGTCGGTAGCCTGCAGATACTTCTTCAGCAATTCATGGAAGCGCTGTGACAGCTCACCCTCGCCTGCGAGCGCCTTCTGGTAGTACTGAGGGTCTTCGAAGAAGGCGTTGGGCGGCACCGATTCGAAGCGCTGCACCGGATCGAAGTTCTTCTTGGCAAGATCGACGTCGAACTCGCCCTTGGTCTCGGCCTCACCGGACACACCCATGCCACCGAACAGCGCCTCGAAGCTCGGACCGTCTGCCTGCTTCGCCTGTGGCTTCGGTGAGTACTCTTCTATGGAACCGCCTATCAGCGCGGCAATCTCAGGATCTATCTCGTCGGACATGGCATACCGTCCCACCGCAAGGTATACATCGCGCACCTATCATCGCGTACACGGGAAGTGTAGCTCATTGGCGGGCATGAGGCAAGGTTATGAGAACGGCGCACAATCAGGGCCTGAGCAGGCGGGTCAGCAGCTCGGTATGGTTGATGGCACTGGCAATATAGGGACAAATGCTGTTCAGCGTGTACTCGTCCTCTTTGGTTATGACTTCGGATTCGTCGTAGCTCTGTATCACGACGATGCCTATGATCTTGTCATGACTGAAGAGAGGACTGCCAAGCCAGTATGTTGGCGGAGTCCCTATGGGAATCACCTCCCGCGGGATCACCTCATGTTCATTCTCGAAGATGAACGACTTATGGCTGATTCGATAGATGTAACCGCTCAGACCCCAGTCGAGTGGCCAGTCTATGGTATTGTAGTCATCCTTCTCATCCCGCCAAAAAACCGTCAGGAACCTGCCCGAATTCTCGTCGACCCGTGCGATGATGATATTCTTGCGGGATGCCGGAATTACGTCACCGATGATTTCGTGGATCCGGCTGTAGAGATCGGCGATGTCCACGGTATCCTCTACCAGCGCCGCTATCCGGTGCACCGCCCGCTCACGGTCCTGGCGCGCCAGCTGGATCGCAAGCGATAGCGCCTGTGCCGCAAATTCGACGAAGGCAAGATCATCATCGTTGTACCGGGTACCAGGTTCATAGGTCTGCACCGCAAGGACGCCAAGTACCGCGCCATCCCTGTCAAAGAGCGGTACCCCAATCCAGTCTTCCGGCAACGGGCCGACCGGCACATAGCTGGCGGGGGGCCGAGTATCGCGGCCGATCCAGTAACGATGGCGGGTGTCGATCACGTAGGCGGTGAGGCCCTCCTTGGCAAAGGTCCCCAAGGGGCCTTCCGAGAAGCGCTCGTCTACATAGTATGGAAAGCGCAAGAGGCCATCCGGCTCCTGGATGCACACATACATATTGGCCGCCGACATTCGGCTGCTGAGCAGTTTGTGACAACCGCCGTATACGAGCGGCAGTGAAAGTCGCGAATTCACCAGTCTCAGGATTCCGATATATTCGTCAGACATGTCCGCTTCATACCTCGTCAGGTTGTTACGCTCGACTCAGTATAGGCAATAAACAAGAAGGCCGCCAGTAGGGAACCTTCTCGTCTGCTTGGTGGAGGTGAGGGGAATTGGCTTCCGGCCCTCGCCGTCGTGGCTCGGGTCTCCAGCCCGGGGTGCTCGCCTCCTTCGGGTCAGCAAATAAAAAGGCCGCCAGCAGGCGACCTTCTTGTTTGCTTGGTGGAGGTGAGGGGAATTGAACCCCTGACCTCTTGAATGCCATTCAAGCGCTCTACCAACTGAGCTACACCCCCAAGGCGAGAGGCATTCTACCGACGGGACATCGACGTGTCAAGCATCGTCGCCAGGGTACTGTCGGCGCCAGGGTACTGTCGGCGCCAGGTGGTCCTTGCGCGACCGTACCCCGGCACCGCATACTGGCGGCATGGATGCGAACATGCTTGTCTCGGCCTCATGCGCCGTCGGAATAGAACGAGTCGTCGCCGCCGAGCTCGAACATCAAGGACTGGTTCCGGAATCGAGATCGGCCGGAAGAGTCAATTTCAGGGCTGATCATGCAGGACTGGCCAAGGCTCTGGTGGGGCTCAGGACCGTCGACAGGCTCTTTCTTGAAGTGGCGAGTTTCGCCGCACACAATTTCGACGAGCTCTTTGAGGGATACCGGACGATTCCGTGGGAACGCTGGGTTGGACCCCGGGATAGACTGATCATCGAGAAGGCCAGGTCCTTGCGATCGACGCTATCCGCCCAGAACGCGATACAGGCGATTGCCCAGAAGGGAGCCTACGACAGGCTCTGCGGCCTGTACAAGGTTGCCAGGATGCCGGAGACAGGGTCTGTTGTCTCCACCAGGGTGCGTATAGAGCGGGATGTGGCCACGGTGGAACTCGACCTGTCAGGCGAAGCCTTGTCCCGGCGCGGGTACCGAAAGAATCCGACCGAGGCACCGCTCAAGGAGAGCGTCGCCGCGGCCGTGCTCTTCATGTCCGGATGGCGCCGCTCGTTTCCGCTCTATGATCCATTCTGTGGTTCCGGAACGATACCGATAGAAGCCGCCCTCTATGCCTTTGACATAGCACCGGGTCTCGGGCGCGGCTTTTCCTGGGAGCGCATGCCTGATGGAGGCGGACGGGACATCGCCGTGGCCAAGGAACAGGCTCGAAATGCGGTGAACACCGATCGCGAGGTACTGATAGCCGGTTCGGACGCCGACCAGGCATCACTCAATGCGGCCTTGGCCAATGCCGGTCTGGCCGGAGTCGGTGAGCATATCCGCTTCTTCAAGGCGCGGGCGGAATCCGCGGCGCCGTTTGCCGAGCGCGGCTTCATCGTTACCGACCCGCCCTATGGCAAACGCCTGGGGACGCCCGAGGCAGCCGACGCGCTCTATGCCTCGCTGGGGACGTTCGCGACGCGGTTCAGGCGCTGGGAGCTGTGCTTTGTTGTCGATCGAGAGGCTTTTGGCGGATTCGTCACCGATCGCTCCGACACGACCTGGAAGAAGTCAAAGATCGTCGATGGAGCCGAAACCCGCTGGCTGCATCGTCTCAGGGCTTAGGTTTCTGCGCCCGAGCCATCAGGCGGGCGATGCATGCATGCAGCGGGTCGCGAAAGAGCAGCCCGAGGGTAAACAGGACAGTCGAGACGATGATCACGGCGAGGGCCAGTCCAAATTCCTTGTCATAGACCGCCGAGCCCATGTACGCGCTTCCCAGAATGCCGGGCAGTCGGCCCAGGGTCGAAACCGCGATGAATGCCACAAATGGCAGGCTGCTGGCGCCGGCTGCATAGGTAAGAATGTCCTTGGGGATGCCCGGTATGGCGAACAGCAGCAGGAATCCGGCAGCGGCCTTGCCGCCGGCTGTCGCGGCGTCGACACGGCTGATCCGCTCGGCCCCGAACACCGATTCGACGAACGGACGCCCGAGCAGCCGGCCAACGCCGAAATTGACGAGCGATCCAGCCAGAATTCCCAGTATCGACCAGAGCGCGCCACCCCAGAGGCCAAAGGCAAAGCCGCCGGCTACCTGTACTATCTCTCCAGGTATTATGAAGATGACCACCTGCAGGATCTGCAGCCCCATGAAGGCAAGTGGCGCCAGCGCTCCCCGCTGCTGCACCCATGCCCGAATCGACTCGGACGATCTGAACAACCCGAACAGGCTGTCCCTGTATACATAGGAGAGTGCACCGACGAGCACCAGCAGCGCGGGGAACCCCACCATGGACAGGATGCGCTTGACAGGGTTTGGTATATGCATGGAAGAACTATACGGCTCCGGCTGGAAAAGGACAATCGATTCCCGACTTGCGCCTGGCCGCCGGTGCGGTTATGCTTGCCGCATGCTCGAAGACAAGGTGGTACAATTCGACGCTGGAGACCGGATCTTCAGCGAGGGTGAACACGGCAACCTGATGTATATATTGCTTCAGGGTGCGGTCGACCTGACCATGAAGGTGGACCGCGGGGAGACCATACTGAAGACAGTAAGCTCGCCAAATGATTTCTTCGGCGAGATGGCACTGCTCGATGACAGGCCACGGTCGGCGAGCGCCGTGGCGACACGACGCACAAGGGTCATTGCGGTCGACGGCCAGACCTTCGAGACCATGATCCTTACGAATGGCAAATTCGCGCTCAAGATCATCAAGGTGCTCGCAGAGCGCATACGGAATTCGAATACCCAGGTTTCCGAACTGATAGAGACGATGCCAAGGGAACGCATCGCCCGCAGCATGACCGACTATGCGATACACCATGGCGAGCGCATCCATGATGGCGCCATCAAGGTCAACATCGAAGCGATGAAGGCATGGATAAACGGCCACATCGGCGCTTCCGTCGAGGAGATCGATGCGGCTATCTTCCGTCTGCTCAAGCTCGAGAGCATCGCCTGGGCTCCGACGAGCGCGAAGACCAAGGAGTGCGTCATCCTGCCGCAGGCCTTCGTCCAGGAGAATGACCGGCGTTCCACCATGTGACGGTGCCGCGCGGTGCAGGGGATGCGCCGTCGCAACAGGCTTCGTGACACTGCTCATCCTTTTCACCCATCTCGTTCGTGCGCTATACTTCCGGCGATATGGCATACAAGGATCTACAGGATTTCATGGCCGCGCTCGAGGCCAGAGGCGAATTGCATCGCATCCCGGTTGAGGTCGATCCCGAACTCGAGATCACCGAGATAGCCGACCGCGTCATGCGCTCTGCCGGCGGCGGTCCGGCGTTGCTCTTCGAGAAGGTCAAGGGCTCGGCGTATCCACTCCTCATCAACGCGATGGGCAGCGAGCGGCGCATGGCCCTGGCCTTCGGCGCCGCCAGCCTCGACGAGAAGGCCGCCCAGATCGAAGACCTGATCGCCTGGGCCTGGAAGCAACTCCGTGGTTTCAACCTGTTCAGGGCTGCGCCGGAGGCGCTCCCCAGGCTTCCAGTCGCGCTGAGCCTCTTCCCGCATCGCGTGGCACGGCCAAAGTGCCAGGAGATCAAGGATGACGAGTCAGGCTTCGACAGCCTGCCCGTGCTCAAGTGCTGGCCGCTCGATGGTGGCCGCTTCCTGACGCTGCCGCTGGTATGCACCCGCGACCCCGAGACCGGCGTCCAGAATGTCGGCATGTACCGCATGCAGGTCTATGACAACAAGACCGCCGGCATGCACTGGCACCTGCACAAGGATGGAGCCCACTTCTTCCAGAAATACAGGGAACGCGGGCAGCGGATGCCCGTCGCCGTCGCTCTTGGCTGCGACCCGGCCGTCACCTATGCCTCGACGGCTCCCCTCCCCGAGGGGCTGTGGGAAATGCTGTTCGCCGGCTTCCTCCGTGGCAAGCCGGCTCAGATAGCCACAGCCACCATGAGCGACCTGGACGTGCCGGCCGATGCCGAGTTCGTGCTGGAGGGCTTTGTGGACCCGGATGAATCCCGGACGGAGGGCCCCTTCGGCGACCACACCGGTTTCTATTCACTCGAGGATGAGTACCCGGTGTTCCATCTGCAGCGCATCACGCGGCGCAGGCATCCGGTCTACCCGGCGACGATCGTCGGCATACCGCCCAAGGAAGATTGCTGGATGGCCAAGGCCACCGAGCGGCTCTTTCTGCCACTGCTCAGGCAGCTGTGTCCGGAGATCGTCGACCTGTCCATGCCACTCGAGGGCGTCTTTCACAACTGCGTCATTGTATCGATCAAGAAGCGCTATCCGGGCCAGGCCCGCAAGGTCATGAACTTCATCTGGGGCATGGGCCAGATGATGTATACCAAGCTGATTGTCATCGTCGACGACGATGTGCGTCCGTCCGATGTGTCGACCGTTGCGTGGCGAGCCTTCAACAACATCGACGCGAGGCGGGACCTCGTGCTGTCCGACGGCCCGCTCGATGCCCTCGACCACGCATCGCCGCTGCCGCGATACGGCACCAGGCTCGGCATCGATGCGACACGCAAGGGTCCCGACGAGGGGCACACGCGTCCATGGCCTGCGCCGCTGGCCATGGATGAGCACATCAAGTCGCTGGTGGACGGCCGCTGGGAGCAGTATGGCCTCTGAGTCGGATACCGCGAAGCCGGCGCGCTCCGCGAAGCCGGCGAGCATGCTTGGCATGATCGGCGATGCGGTCATCATCAGGCACACGCTCTTCTCGTTGCCGTTCGCCATCGTCGCCATACTGCTCGAAACCACAGGCCACCCTCCCCTGCGTCCGCTCGTCCTGATCGTGCTCGCGGCCGCCTCCGCGCGAAACGCGGCCAACGCGCTTAACCGCGTCATCGATGCGGACATCGACGCGCGAAACCCCAGGACCTCCGGCAGGCACCTGCCGACCGGCAGGCTTTCCAGAGGGCAACTGCTCGTCTTTGCGGCCATCATGGGTGCGATCCTGGTCGCCTCGGCCGCCATGCTCAACTGGCTCTGCGTCGCGCTGCTGCCCGTCGCGGCAGTCCTGCTGGGTGGTTATTCCTATACGAAGCGTTTCACCTGGCTGTGCCACTTCTGGCTTGGCGTCGCCTGCTCCGCCGCTCCTATGGGCGCCTTCGTGGCGCTCAGCGGCCGGTTCGAGTTGCGCTACTTCGTGCTGGCCGCGGCGGTTGCGCTCTGGGTTGCCGGCTTCGACATGCTGTACGCGCTGCAGGACATCGAGTTTGACAGGGCGAACGGCATTCACTCGGTGCCGGCCCGCTTTGGCGCAACCGGCGCGCGATGGCTGTCGGCAATCTGTCACGCCGGAACGATAGGCGGCCTCGCGGTGCTGCCGCTGTTCTGGACCCTGTCATGGGCCTATGGCATCGGCGTCATCGTTGCCGCATTTTTGCTCATTGCCGAACACATCGTCGTGCGTGGCGGCTCGGAACGGCATGTGCGCATCGCCAGCTACTCGATCAACGAGGTCGTGCCGCTCGTGATGCTGGCGGCAACCGCACTCGACATCTATCTTCTGTAGGGAGCGACCATGGGACGATATGTGGTATGCGTGACTGGTGCCAGCGGCTCGGCCTATGGGGCGCGGACCATCGAGGCGCTCCTCGCGGCTGGCCACGAGGTCCATCCGGTCTTCTCGACCTGGGGAGCACGCGTCTTTGAAACCGAGATGGGCCGGACCGTCGACGCATGGCTTTCGGACATCTGCCTGCCTGGGGATCGAGTCTACGCCCCGGACAACCTGGCGGCGCCGCCATCGTCCGGTTCATGGCGGGTTGATGGCACGGTCATCGTACCCTGCTCGATGAGCACGATCGGTGCCATCGCCTCCGGAGCGACGACGAATCTGGTGCACCGTGCCGCCGCGGTCGCGCTCAAGGAGGGCCGCCCCCTCGTGCTCGTGCCGCGCGAGACGCCCTGGTCACTCGTCGATCTGCGGAACCTTACGGCGCTTGCCGAGGCCGGCGCGGCGATAGTGCCGGCCTGCCCTGGCTTCTATCATCATCCCGTGACGATAGACGATGTGGTTGATTTCGTGGCGGGCAAGATTCTTGACAGGCTCGGAGTCGGACACAGCCTGTTCGACCGCTGGAGCGGCCAGCGCTGACAGCATCTGGAATTCAGGACACAGAGGGAGATTTCATGAAAACAGTACGCGGTCTCATTGGTATCGTGGCCATCGTCGCCCTGGCCTCCTGCACCGCGCCGAAGCACCAGGCGCCGCTACGCTTTGGCATCATGCCTGACGCCGATTCGCTGCCGGTGATGGTGGCGCAGGCGGAAGGCCTCTTTGGCAAGGAAGGCGTAGCGGTCGAGCTCGTGCCCTTCGCCAACGCCCAGGAGCGCGATGCCGCCATACAGGCGGGTCGCATCGACGGCGCCATATCGGATATTCTGGCGGCGGCATTTCTGGCGGCCGGCGGCTTCGACATGCGCATCACCAGTGCCAGCGATGGCCGCTACGGCATCGTCGCCGCCCCGGGTTCGGGCATCGAGGACGCGAAGCAGCTCGCCGGGAAACGCATAGGCATGTCGACCAATACGATCATCCAGTATGTCGTCGATGCGATCACCGAGGCCGCGGGCCTGCCACAGGCTTCATATCAGACGGTGGCGGTACCCAAGATGCCGGTACGGCTCGAGATGCTGCTTGCGGGCCAGATCGATGCGGCAGGCCTCCCGGAGCCGATGCTGACGGCGGCGGTGGCACGCGGCGCCAGGCTCGTCGGCACGACCGACCAGTTCCAGATCGATGCGGCGGTGCTCCTGTTCTCCAAGGCCGTGCTCGACTCCCGGCTGGAGGATGTCAGGCGCTTCTACCGGGCCTATGTCGACGCCACCGGCAAGATCGAAGCCGACCCGAATGCCTGGAGGTCGTTCCTGGTGGAAAAAGCCTCGTTTCCCGTAGAGGTCAAGGATGCCTATCGATTCGTCCATTACCGCAATCCAACCCTGCCATCCGTCGATCAGATAGCGCAGGTACTGGTATGGCTCAAGGCCCGTGGCCTGTTGTCCAAGGACATCAACCCGGTCGAACTGACCGATGGCAGGGCACTGGCCGCATGGTAGCGATACGCGATCTGGCCCTGGAGTATCAGCGGGTTCCCGGTGGCGCTTCAGGGCCGGTCCGCGTGCCTGCCGTTTCGAATATCAGTTGCCAGCTCCGCACCGCAGCCATCTCCGCGATGGTCGGGCCATCCGGCTGTGGCAAGACAAGCATCATCCAGGCGATAGCAGGCCTGCTGCCGCCGGCATCCGGAGACATCAGCATCGATGGCGCACCGGTCAACGGCGTGAGGCCGCGCACCGCGGTTATATTCCAGGACTTCGGCCTCCTGCCCTGGAGGACGGTCGAAGCCAATGCCGAGCTGCCGCTCGTGCTCGCCGGCACGAGCCGCGCCGAGCGGCGACGGCGCGTCGATCCCGTGCTCGATGAACTGGGACTGTCGTCATTTCGGGGTTTCTATCCCGCAGGCTTGTCCGGCGGCATGAAACAGCGTGTCGCGATAGCGAGGGCGCTCGTATCGGAACCCGACATCCTTCTGATGGACGAGCCGTTCTCGAGCCTCGACGCCCTGACCAGGGAGGCCGCCCAGGAATTCCTGCTGCAGGTAAGGCGCTCACGCCCGCTGACCATACTCCTCGTCACGCACTCGATCGAAGAGGCCGTCTACCTTGCCGAGACCATCTTCGTGATGCATGGCCGCAATCCGGGAACGATACGCCAGCGTTTCGACATCTCCGAGAACCGACTGGAGCGACGGTTCGCCACCGGCGCCGCTGATGTCGAGGACTTCAGGTCGTCGCCGCGCTATCTGGAATTGTGCGGGTCGATACGGGCCGCGCTGCGCGAATCGGGCAGAACCGACGACGGGGCAGGCGAATGAAGCGCGGAGCACAGACGGGCAGCAGGAAGCTGCGCGGCATACTGATGGCGCTCGTGATGATTGCCGCGCTATGGGAAGGCGCATCGCGCCTCCTTGCCAGACCATTCCTGCCTGGCCCCGGCATGGCTCTCGGCGCCCTGGTCCGGCTCGCCGCCTCAGGTACGCTGGGGGTGCATGCGGGAGCGAGCCTGGGCCGGGTCCTGTGGGCACTCGCCATCAGCTTCCTTCCGGCGGCGGCGCTGGGCCTGGCAGCCGGCCGTTCCCGCCGTGCCGACGCCTTCGTCGCGCCATTCATATACATCGTCCATCCCCTGCCCAAGGTCGCCTTCCTGCCCATCATCATGCTGGTATTCGGCCTCGGCGAGCCATCGAAGATTATCCTGGTGGGCATCATCATCTTCAGCCAGATACTGGTGTCGGCGCGCGACTCGGCACGGCGGGTGCCGCGGCAGCTGATCGATTCGGTCCGTTCGCTCGGAGCGACGCGACTCGATCTGGCGGTGCGTGTCATCGTGCCCGCGACGCTGCCGGACCTGCTCACATCGCTCCGCGTCAGCCTCGGCACCGCCATAGCGGTGCTGTTCCTTGCCGAGACGTTCGCGACCGAGACCGGGCTGGGCTACCTGATAGTCGATGCCTGGTCGCGCGTCGACTATCCGGAGATGTATGCCGCCATCGTCGCGCTGAGCCTGCTTGGGCTGACCCTGTTCATCGTGGTCGATGGAGCGGAGCGCCTGCTGTGCCCCTGGCGACTGGAGCGCACCTAGTGACGACGATCGCCGCACACCGGGCAATCGGGATCCCGTGCCACCGCGATCTGGCGAAATGATGAAGACCACAGATCGATCGACAGCAGCGTTCGACGGACATCGGGACTGCCGACGAGCACCTTGACGGCTTCCAGCGCCTCGATGGAGCCGATGATCGCCGTTATTTGGTTCAGCACACCAGCCCGTTCGGGCGTCGAAAAGGAGCCAGGCGCCGGAGGCTCGGGCAACAGACAGCGAAGGCAGGGGCCATCATCGGGCAGAACGTTCAGTGTAACGCCCGAATCGGCGAGCACGCCGCCATATATCCATGGCAGGCCGCGTCGCCTGCAGGCATCGTTGGCGACATAGCGAATTTCGAAATTGTCGGCGCCGTCGAGCACGACATCGACATCATCGATCAGCGCGGCGATTGATGACTCGTCGGCGCGCGTGACGACCGGTTCCAGAACGATGGACGAGTTGATGGCGCGCAGATGCAGTGCCGCCGCCTCCGCCTTGTAGCGGTGCCTGGCGGCATCGGCCTCATCGAAGAGCATCTGCCGCTGCAGGTTGCTCGTTTCAACCCGGTCGCTATCGATCAGCCGTATGAAGCCTGTCCCCGCGCGCGCGAGCGAGTTTGCGATGGCCGTCCCAAGAGCGCCAACACCGATGATGGCGACGCGACCGTGCGACAGGCGCCGCTGCCCCTCCGGACCGATAGGCGCATAGACCAGCTGGCGCTGATAGCGGCCTGCATCCGTGGGGTCACCACCGGTCACAGGCATGGCATTCATCCGATCAGGCGGATCAGCGCCATGTACGTGGCGGTACCGCACGCAATTGATAGCAGCACATTCCGCCGCCACAGGTGTATCAATGCCGTCAAGGTGGCAGCGGCCAGGGCCGGGAGGCCGAAAGGAGCCTGTGCCCACTTGATATCCTTGAAGGAAGCCATCACCAGAATCGTCATCAACGCCGGAGGCAGGTATATCTGCAGATAGTCGAGCATCGCCGGCGGCTTTCGCCTGGCAAAGAATATGAAGGGCGCCGCCCTGGTCAGGATGGTGACCAGAGCCATGGCGGCGACCGCCAGCAGTATCCGGCTCATGCCGAACGCTCCAGCCTGGCCCTGAACAGCAGCAGCAGCGTGCCGGTCAGCGCCGTCGCGATCACAATGAAGTTGTTCTGGCCGAACACCAGATAGGTACACATGCCGGCCATGGCGGCGAACAGGTATGGTTCAGGTCGCCTGATCACCAGGGTCTGCTCGACGAGCAGCACGACGAAGAGGGCGGTCATCGCGAAATCCAGTCCGGAGACAGCAAATGGCAGGGCCCTGCCCAGCAGCGCACCGGCGGTGCATCCGGATAGCCACCACAACTGGTTCATCATCGTCAGCGCAAAATAGAAGTGCCCGGGCACCACGCCGGGAGGCGGCGTGATGGTGGTCACCAGGCCGTATGTCTCGTCGGTCAGTCCGAACACCAGATAGAGTTTGCGCAACCCAGTGCCACGATATCGATCGAGGACGGAAAGCCCATAGACGGCATGACGGGCATTCATCAGCAGCGTCAGCATCGCGATTTCAGGCACACCGGCCCCCGCGGTCAGCAAACCGACGCCCATGAACTGGGCCGCGCCGGCGTAGACGACGAGCGCCATCAGCGGCGACAGCCACCACGGCAGGCCGGAACCAACGAGCACGAGCCCGAAGGCAAAACCGATGCTCGTATACCCCAGCAGTACTGGAATCCCCGCCTTGAAGGCCGCAGTCAGCGTAAGCCCCAGCGGGGAACCGTTGCGTTGCTCCATGAAGGTACTATACCGACAGGCACAGGAGCGCACAAGAGCGCCCTGTGCCGATGCGGAAACATGTGCTCCGCAAAAAAAATGAGCTTCCGGGCAAGGAGGAAACCCCGGAAGCTCTATCGTACGGGAGATCGAACGACAATGGTGCATGCAAATATACGAATACGATCTCTTTCGCTTGAATTACACGCATATTATCCAATATCTCTACGCTTGTCAAGCAACGATGCGGGATAATTATTGCGGCCATTCACGCCGATGCACTAGACAGAGCTGTTCCAGGCGAGGCAAAGGCACCGCGGGTTCGGCATCCGAGGGGAACGTATTGAAAGTTGCTGTTCTGGCATCAGCCCACAGAGCCTCCAGTGCCCGCATGATCATGAGCCGCCTTGAGGCTGCTGGTCATGACACGGTCGGCGTGCAGTTCAACGAGACCTGGAGAACCGAATCGCGAGCCAGAATCGATACCATGCTTACGGGAGCCTCCCACCTGCTGTGCACCGTCGACGGCCACGAGACAGAAGCGGCATGGTTTTCGTATATCGTTGGCCTTGCCAGAGGCAGGTCCCAGCCCATCGCCATCTATCCCGCGGCCACGGGCTGGAGCCCTCCGGCCTGGCTGCATGATGTCACCCGCTTCGACAGCATCGAGGCGATGATCAGCTACTATCAGACGGAATGCATCGAGTGGACGACGAAGGAGGAGCGGCGCTCGGCCAAGGCTACCCTGCTCGAGCTCGGCATATCGTGGCACGCAGAATCGCTGGCCCAGTGCGTCAGGGACGGGGATACCAAGGCCGTCGACCTGTTCATCCGCTCCGGGTTCCCCGCCGACGTCAGGGACAAGTCTGGCGTGCCGATGCTATGCCTCGCGGCCCGATTCAGGCACCACAGCATTGTCGAGTTGCTGCTCGAACGCGGAGCCGACATCAATGCCCAGAGCGACGATCGCGGCTACACCGCGCTCCTCGACTCGGCGCAGCAGGGCGATGACGCGCTCCTCCATTTCCTGCTCGACCGCGGTGCCAACCCCGATGCGCACAGCAAGGATGGACAGACAGCGCTGATTCTTGCCGTCGGCCGGACGGATGTCCCCATGGTGGCCATGCTTCTTGATCATGGTGCCGATCCCGATGCGGCCGACAAGCTCGGCCTGTCGGCCAGAAAGTACGCCAGCCTCTTCAAG
>MTLC01000116.1_pt1 | contig 22394 bp, 25 predicted proteins | sample 1982451 | NCBI WGS metagenome assembly MTLC01 (sample SAMN05710165, study PRJNA340218) | biofilm metagenome | isolation source: sample SPH anode biofilm adapted to +100 mV | place: USA | collected 2012-02-03 | reverse complement strand
GCACCACCTTAAACTCGACGCTTTATTGTCTTGACTATAGGGTCCACTCAAGTGTCTTGATCTCAAGAGAAGCGGGAAACTCAATGGCAAACCCCTTTCCAGTTTGACCGGGCAAAATCGAGGCACCTTTTGATGCGTCCCACGTGTATGCCATATATTCACTTTCATAACCAAAAACGTGTTTACCGCTCCATCCTGGCGGAGCTAAAAATTTCGCTGGTACATGCGTTTTTATTATCTCGATTTCTTTTTGCTCGATACTCCCAACTTTAAAGAAAATTATTGATTCACTATAGCGGTTAGTGATGTTTTTGTAGTACCTAGGAAACATTTTATCTTTAACCATACCGATAATTATATTATCATTTGTTACTTTGCACTCACTTGCAAGACTCAGTTCTGTACCAATAACTGTGAAAATGAGCATTGCCATTACACATCCAAGCATTTTCATATTTACCTCCTACTTACAGCGAGGGGGCAATGGGGGGCCTTGTTGAGTTTGTTGACTTACTCAGAGAGGCCAACTCTTAACTTGCCACCGTTGGGTCTTGGGCAATAACTCAACTAAGTCAACAACGTCCCCTTGTTACTCTTAGTTACCACTGAATATTGGGCTACGCCTCTCTCATTTTTCTGATTTTGGAGCGATTCGCCATGAGGCGGCTGCAGAACTCTTCTTCGGTTAAAACTGTTTTCCTGGGATCGTGCACCCCAATGCTGTGAGTTAGAACTTCATCCCCGGTAGCCAAAAGATCGTCGGCAAACCCAGCTGACAACAAGGCTGCTTCATATAACCTATCGAGTAGTTGCTGATATTCCGGCGACAAACGATCATACGACTTGCCTTGCCACCACAGTGTTTGGCAGCTTTGCCATGCTTCGTTTCTTGTTTGGCCAATAGCCTTGGCTTCTTGGCCTGACATCATGCAGATCCGCTTTTGCATTTCAGGGTCCTCAAACTTAAATGCCTGAAGCGGTCCCTCTAGACAGGCACATTCAATATTATCTAAGACAAAAACACGTGGCGTAAAATTTGACAGTTTTCCGCCCAAGCCCGTTGTATAGCCACCTACATCCATAAAGCACCTCGTAAGCCATGGGCGGACCCTATTTTCTTCTCGGACCACCTCTAAAGGCCCATTCCAGTTTTTATTAAATCCAATCCCGAATTGATTCGTACCCAGTTGATCTCTGCGTTATTCCCTAAGGGGACGCTGTTGAGTTTGTTGACTTACTTAAAGAGTCTGTCTTGAGCAATAACTCAACAAAGCCGGCAACATCCCCCCAGTGGCGGCCTTAAGCTGAGTGGTCTAACCGAGTGTTGCGCGTCGTCTCTATCTCAGCCTTACTTTTGAATCCAAAGATCACTGCAACCACAGTCGAAAGTATCCAGATTATGATTGTTGCAAACGAAGTCTGGTTCTGCGCCTTAGTTATAGACTGGAATAACAGGAGCAATCCTCTGTTTTCCATCGCTTCCTTATCGGGTCGATATCGACGCTCGGTGCCGTCTATATCCATGTAATTTATGATTCTGCCTTCATCCTCATAGGCCTCTTGTGCAACGATAAAACTAATTTTTGATCTCTTTTCCAAAGACGTTGCTGTAGCCATTATGCCTTTTAAATCCTTATGATTCTTAGCTGATTTCTTTGTTACATATTCTACAAAATCATTGAACGCGGCATTCACTTTGTATGTCATGGTAGCCAATGCTACGGAAAAAATAAGAAATAGCGCTATTGTGGCAATCCTTTTCGTACTGAAACCGCGAACTCTCGCAATTCTTATTGCAAGAGTCAGAAAAAAGGCGATTGTAGATGCTAGCAACAGATTACCAGCAACTTTTAAAACACCTTGGGTGACTGCCACGCTTGAATTGAGTGGGGCGAATTTCAGTAGCATCGGCCCGGTAAAGTTGGCGAGGACAGCACCAACTGTGGCAGTGACTGCGGCCAGAATTCTTTGGCGCCTGGAAATATATTCTCGAAGTTCCTTCATGATTCACTCACATGAAGCCATAGGCCTAACCGACAGCAAGTGGATGCCCGTGTCTTAACCTGGAGCGCGGGGTAGGGCATGCAAAGTCGCAGTCCGCCTTATACCACAAATCTCTAATGATTAGAAAGGGGAAATGGAATGCTTATTAATTTGAGCGCGCCGAAAGTCGTTGAGGGAGGCTCGATGGCGTTTTCGGAGGGGGGAGGGCTGGGGCGAGTGCCGCGGTGGCTACTACTGCCAACTTGGCCTCGCCATCGCGTCCTTGCTTGGTTTGAAATCATTGTTTCTGCTTTCAAAGCGAGGTCGCGCGAGTTGAAATCATTTTTTTGCTTTGAAACGCGGGTCGACGGGTTTGTTTTCATTTTTCCGCGGTTCAATTTTACTTTCTGGATTTCAAACGTCGCTTCCCGAGTTTCAAATCGTCTTTGCATGATTTGAAATCGTCTTTTCGAAAAACAAACGATGCTTCCGGTGTTTGTTTTTATTTTTTTGCGCGAAAACTTTTTTTCCCGAAGTTCAAACCAGGCTCCCGCGTTTTGAAATCATCTTCGCGCGATTTAAACGCGCCTTCTCGAAGTTTAAACTCCGGTCGACCTGTTTGTTTTTATTTTTCCGCGCTTCAATTTTTGTTTTTGAAATTCAAACGCCTCTACTGTCGTTTGAACTCGTCTTTCCTGCGTTTGAAATAATATTTTTGATTTTGAACACGCTCTCCCGGAGTTTGTCGCGTATTCGGATGGCTTCCTTTTCGTTTCCGGGTGTTGCAACGCTTCTTGGTTATCTTTATCCATCGATGGGCGGCCTGAACTGCGATCCGGACGTCGTGGCGCTGAATTGAAGCCTGGGCTGGCATTGATGATGAGGCTTGGCGCAGAGATGAGGAGGGAGGTGCAGCTTGGGCCTGCCGGTTTGCCGGCAGGCCCAAGCGTGGGGATAGTGGAGGGGGCTACAGGACGATGATCGATACTGGCTGCGACCATTTGCCGGGACCTTCGGGGCCGTCGGTCCTCAGACGGACGTAATACCTGTTGGCCGGTTCCAGATTTCTGAGAATGATCCTGGTGCAGGTTTTGTGATGGCCGCCGGGGTTGTACCAGCTCTCCTCGGAGATCGGTTCTCCTTTGCAGATGTTGATCAGGTAAGGCCCACCGTTCCTTATGTGGGTACCAAGGGTGACGATGGCCCCGGGTTCGTTTCTCAGGTGTCGCAACTCCACCAGGATCTCCGCTGCCTTGTTGGGGGTGAGTTTACGGAGAGCCTTATGGTGCGATTCCTTGAGCGGCAGGTTGAGGCTGTGCAATATAGTCGGGTCCTGCTTGTGGATGGCGATGGTCTTCATGTAGCTGACGGAGGAGTACATGTCGAGGTCGGTGCGGTCTCTTGCCGCCTGGCGCTGCTCCTGTAAGAGGGAATCGCCCCGGTCGGCGCCGACGCTCAGTTGCTTCATGGTCGTGATGTGCTCCCTGTAGCGTTGGGGTGGAACGATGTGCTCGGGGCGGTTCTGGTTATACAGCTCGTTGACATCCAGGGCGTCGGCGAAACCGTTCACGACCATGTAGTACTCGGGGTAACTCAGCTTGCGGAAATTTGTTTCCACTAGATCGTACCGATCGGGCATGGTGGCCTCCTTGCTGAAAAATTAGTTATTACTAAGATAGCAGGGGCTGCTCAGCTGTCAATGGCCGAAAAGCGCTCCGTCTTTTTCGCACGTCACTTTAAGCAATTGAGGCTACGAGGCGTCTGGTTTTGGGCGCCCCTTACAAGCAAAAGGCTCCGATCGGCACTACTACCTACGCTTAGCGCCTGCGGCCGCAGGCTGCTAACGGTAGATAAAGGTGCCAACCGAAGCCTTCATGAAGGTTTGACTGGTATGGTTACCCGCGGTTCCGCGCTCCCGGATCAGCGAGCGACTTGTAGGTACGCGCGCGCCAGGGGGCAACTGTATTCAGTGCGGCCCGCCAAGCACGGCCTGCTGATAGCGGGCCAGCAATTCGGGGTCGTCGATGGAGCCATGGTGGTGGATTTGTCGCCACTGGCCGTTGATCAGTTTGAAGATTCTGCTGGTCCGAATCCGCATCTCGAGGATGGTATCGGCGGTCTTCAATTCGCCTCGCTCTCTGCCAACTACGTAAAAGAGCTTGCCCGTAGCGTGGAGCGTGTAATCGTAAAACTCGAAGTGATATTCCGAGGCGCTCCCGAAGAGCCGCTCGTAGACGGTCCTGATCTCTTCCCACCCTCGCTTGATGCCGCCAAGTGGGTTGTCCATGGCTGCTTCGTCGTTTTGCGCCCAATTCTCCGACATCAGTTCGATGTCCCTGCTGTTTAGGGCTTCGTAAAACTGGGATAGCGCCCTCAGCATCGGTGACATCTCTTCCTTACTCTCTCTGCCGGTAACTGGAGCTGTTTCGATTTTCATGGTGTTCCTCCTTCAGCGCCACCACGTGGTTCGCACGTTTCTGTCCAGCATATCACATCGCTGCTTTCCGGAGGAATCGGTCCAAGATCAGAGGATGTTTACTGCTCGTGCCGCAAGTAGGGCGATCACGAGCAGTGAGATAATCGACTGCAGCATCATCAGGACTTTTGCCCAACGCGACAGGACCGGAACATCGGTCGGTGAGAAGGCTGTAGAGGTGTTAAAGGCCAGGAAGAGGTAGTCCACAAAATTGGGCACCCACTCGTTGAGCCCGGCGGCGTGTTTTCTCTCTGGAGGCAATGTCATTTGTGGAAAGAGAAACGCCCCCTTGGAGTGGTCTGGGCGCCTGGCTCGCTTGTGCGGGCCACCGGCGTCGAGCCTCCAGTACCAGGAGGCGAAAACCAGGATGTTGGACACCCAAAGCGCCGCGGCGGACTGCAAGAGTTCGCGCGGTTTTTCCAGGTGGAGGGGGAGGGCTCTTATCAGTAGGGCAAGTGAGATGATCATGGTGGTCGTCACCACGCCGTTCAAGACGAAACCGATCACCTGGTTGGTTTCGTGAGCTCCCTTGTAATGCGTGACGACGAGCGGCACGGCGAGCACGGAGACGATGGCCAGCAGGAGCCAGCGGGGACCGCCAAGAAGCAAGGAGGACGGCAGTGCCGCGTACAGGCCGCCAAGCGCCACCAGCGCGAATAGTGACGGCCAGCGGGAGGTTACCGGCTTTGCCGCACTTCCTGGGGGTTCGTTCAGTCCGGTCATTGATACCTCTTTATCCCGATGATTTTGCAATTTAGATTAAAGATGTCTTCTGAGCAAGGGGAAAACGCTTGGGGGGCAGAGGGCAGGCGGGGGATCCCCCTTCGCAGAACGCCTGTCCCCCGTAGTTGCCTGGCTTTGCCAGGCGTTTAACGAAGGGGGGCAGGCTGCTATCCCCCCTTAGCATGACGCCTGCTGACGCAGGCTGCTTCGGAGGACAGGCGGAGGACAAGCGGTGGGCAAGCGGGGAACATGATGGTTATAAATGCTTGTGGCGGAAGGCGAGGCCGGAACCGGATTTTAAATACTTCTCGAAGGCGGCGGCTTTGGCTTCGTCGGCAAAGGCATGGTAGGTGACGATCTGCCAGGGACGGTACTTGAAGGTGTGGGGGGATTGACCTGCGTTGTGGGAGGCTAGCCTCGCTTCTACGTCTCTGGTGAGACCGACGTAGTGTTGGTCGGGGTGGGGGATGCTTTGGAGATGGTAGACAAATTTCATTTGGGGCTCCCCGGCGGTGGTCCGGGAAGTTTACTTGGAATTTTGGTGGGGACAAGAGGGGGAGTAGCTGCTAAAAACAGAGGCGCCGGGCGTAGGGGCACGCCCGGGTGTGGTTGTGAGTTGGTTGTAGTAGTAAAGGCCCCCCTTCGTTAAACGCCTGCCCCCCGTAGTTGCCTGGCTTTGCCAGGCGTTTAACGGAGGGGGGGCGGCAACTACGGGGGACAACCTCCGCCAAAAGCGAAAGGCTCCGGGCGGCTCGTTGAGCCAACCGGAGCCTTTGGCGGAGGTTGGTGGAGGTGGCGGGAACCCAAAAGCACGTTAATCACCGATATCATTTGGTTTTAATTATGGGGGTATCGGCGTTGTACCCCCTGATACCCCCAACATCGGCTGCGACCGCCTCCTGTGCCCCGTCGCGGCCACCCCTAAGAAAAATATTTAAAAATCCCGGAAGTGAACCCAGCACCCGAACTGGACTGAATCCGGCAACGTCGCAAGGCGCACCGGCGGAGCGAAGCGAAGACCGTGTGCCGCCTCGGGTTGGACGTCTTACAGTAGAAGTAGTTTTTTTGCTTCCTTATCTTTTGCCAGCCCAAGCTTAGGCAGCCACGAGCGTAAATTGGAGAGAACCTGCTTGTTTTTCAATTGGCTACCAACTTCTCGCAACTGCTCAGTTGTTGAATACTGTGTCTTATAGCCAAAGCGATTTATAAAGCACATCAGCAGCAAATGAAGTATTACAACTCGGTCCCACCTTAGACGTGACTCGTTTTTTGTCAGCCCATCAAAAAATTGAAGAATTCCGTCAAGTGATCGGTCTGTGCGTACCCTTTCGGCAAGCGCGTCATGTGTGATGATTTCGTTCGACTCAATGCATGAATCACAGTAGGCGCGTAAGCGATCTGAAAAAAAATGATCCTTTTGTAAAGTCGAGTCGTAGCTTAATCCTTCAAATAATGCCACATCGGTCATCACCCAATGCAATATTTCAAGATAGTTCATGAACGCAAAGTCGTCTTTACGTGCTATGCGGGAATCTAGATAAACAGATTCCGCTTCGAATTGTCTTACAAGGCAAAATACACTCATTGTCCGATGACAGAAGGATAATAAATAATATCCACAATTGCTGTTGTACCTGCCATCAGCGTTAAGCCAACCTTTGTCATGGTTTTGATAAAGGTTCCAGAGTCGGTGGTTTAGACTTACTGCTGCCCGCAACGTCCGACCATAGTACCTGCCAGTTAGTTCTTTTAATTTTTTTTGCTGTTCGTGATTGTATTCTGTGGCAAGTTTGTCGCGCAATTCAAATAACTTCGATCCTAAAGAGATTGCTGCCGAGACAGCAGCAGACACGACGGCTGCGGCAAGCAGTTTAGTGTCCGAGAATAGAAGTGTATTTAGGTCAGCCATGAAATCTTCCTCTTTCTGTCCAACGTGATGCAGCGCAACAGCGGAGCGTAGCAGAGACTGCCTGCCGCAGAGGGTTCGGCGTCCGCACGGACAGTTTTCATCCGCAAAAGATCAATTCTTTTTCTCAGCCTCATGGCGAACTCCTAGACAAAACGTGTTCCGCCCACAACAAGTCGGGCATGTCCAGCTTCTACCAGCTTCTAGTTCATGGTGCCAAATGACGATTTTGTGATTACAACTACTATTGGCACATGGAATCTCATGCTGTTGAGGCATCCACTCGACTTCCCTGTTCCCTTTATTGATAATTAAGTAAGATGCGCCACAGTCGTAGCATTGGGCAGAGACCTCTTTTTTGGCGTATGGCATGCGCTTGCGCATGGGCTTTCCACACTCCATGCAAGGAAGACTAGCAAAACTCCCAAGAGTTACATTGAATACTGGCGATGAGAGTACCTGCCTTACAGAACTCGCTACCTCCTCACATCTTCTTCGGATTTTGCTAAAGTCGTGCGGTTTGGAACAACGAACCTGCTTGAGAGTGGGAACATGAAGGTAACTACCCAAGGCATCATAGTGCTTTCGAATGGTTTCCATGTTTAGAATTATTTCTGTCCCGAGAGAATCCATTCTTTCTGACCGTACGCCATATTCCTTCTCCAAGCCTATTGCATATGTAGCATCACTATCAGCCGTTGGATCGATATCAAGCAGAACAGTCATAACCTTTCGAGGTTGCCATGTCTCATATTCCGATGGCGGGAATTCTTGGTTGTACACTTGTGCTCGGTCATAAGTAAGCGCTTCCATAGCCATCCTGAGTTCAAGGGCGGCATACTTCAAACGCTCATCGTCAAGAGTTCCCAACTCATGCTCTGCGCGCTTTAGATATTTTCCTGCTTCATGTCGGTAGTCCACTTTTTCATACCTCATTTTGTTTGCTCAATGGGGTGTCCGGTTCACCCGCTTCGCCCCTTTTACTTGTCGGCTTCTGCTGGCGCTTTCTGGGCGTCCGCCTGGTGTCCCTCAATATCCTTATATCCGCCTATTGTCTTCCACTTGCTCTCAAAACCTTAGGGAGACCTGTCCGCTAGATATTTTAGGAAGTCTGCAGGACCGTAAAAACCTCGGTCGGCAAGCTTGTCGAACTTATGAAACTCCTCCACCAGTTTTTCATCACGGCAAGCCGCACGATACATCAAGTTATTTTTAATACAATTGGATTTCGGCATCATTTTCATGAAAGAGAGTCGGAGGTTCTTTTTGATATCCACCCTAGAAATTACAATAAGCTCCTTCTCTTTGGTCTCAGTCAGCTTTTCAACCTGAGAATGAAGCTTAGATTTTTCGCGCCGTCTATTTTGGGCTATCCGAGTATATTGCTTAGACAATGAATATTGGTTTACTCCGACATGATCGAAATAAATGTTTTCCACAGCATTTAGGACCTGAAGTTCGTTCAACTCTTGTACGTCGGCAATAGAAATATCGTCTATAATTTGACGGTTTCGCCTTCCGAGTCCATAAACATCCTTATCGAAAAACATAAGCAAAAATGACGGTGATAGTGGTAAAAGGATCTGAAGGCCAATGCTTTGAAGCCCAGTATTGCTAATGAATTTTCTCTCTTCAAATAGCTGATTATAAAATATGACAGGGTTATCAGATGTTATGAATGGCTCTGATGTTTTGTTATGCAGTAAAATCGGACGTAAATCTAATAGCAAAGGGTACATAGCTACAGCATTGCGGAGAGATTGAGCTACAGCATTAGTCAAATGTATGTTTACTTTATCTATATCATCGGCTGTAATTCCTTCAGGCTTTGATCGTTTGAGCATATGGCTCATGAGACGGTTCGTCATATCATCGTACTCATCGGCAGCTCCCTGGGTTCTGGAATATTGCATGGCAATAAAAAGCACAAGTGCCCCGTGGGTACGTGTGAATGGTCTAGGCACCTCAACTTTGTTAATGATTTCTCGTAAAATAAAGGAAGCCTTATTTTCTAGATGGCACAGTGCATGTTCAGCTTGGCCATCTTCACCGTAATAATAATCCTTATAACATTGTGTCTTTATTGGAGCTTTTTCGATAAACTTACGGGAATTTAAATTGTAAAGACATATACTTTTTGAATCATTTGAAAAATTTCTGAGATAGAATTGAGGCACATAGTGATGCTTTTTGTTGCTTGGCATAAGATATTTCTCTTTTTACTAATATAGCTGGAACTTTGCAGCCAACGCCATAAGCCTGACCGGCCGGTATTTGAGGTGTCGGTCTTGGCGCGGGTTGTTTCTTCCCTCAGCTGACTGCCACAGCAACATCATCCGCACCTTCGTAGGCTCCGTCACCCGCGCCTACTTCATTTGCAGAATTTGAAACCATCGTACATAAAAAGGGAGAGTAGTTTCCCACCTTTGAGTAATACAGAAGTTCATCAATCCCTGTCTTTTGATATTTAAGATTCAAATTAATTCGCAGAAAAACTAGTACTATTCCTGTAAACACTAGTGATATCACAGCCAATATGCCGCCCCTTAGGGAAAACAAGATGTCAAAGAAACTGTAAAAAGAGATGACTATTTCTTTGCCAGCCTCTAATGGCAAGAAGCTTAACGGATAAATTACACCAGCATAAAAAAGCAAAATGGTAGCGACAATAGAAAGTGAAATGAGAGTTGACGACTCTGGATTGTCCTTGACCGAATCTAGAAATGCCATAATTTCCCTATTGTGATGCCTGATCTGATCTATTAGATCTTCTATTTTTTCTTCTTCCTCATCGAGAGCTTTGTCCAATCCAAAATTTGGAATAGGAGAAATTGAAGGCATGTACATTCCCAATGCTGACGAGCTACTTCTGCCGTGACTGGCGGTTCTTCCACGGTTTTTGATGTAGGTTTCTATTATTTTGATGACATTGCCCTTTTCCAAGTAAAGCGGGAATTTAAACTTTGAATAATACTGGCTAGCCTCAAGAAGGTCGTTTGCAGGGTCTTTCAGTTCCTCTTTAAGCTTTTTCAATGCAGCATTCAGTGTATGTTTGTTATACCAATTGAAATATCTTCTCTTAGCTGCGTCTTCTAGACGATGCGCTTCGTTCAACAGTTGCTTGATCTCATTGTTGTTGCTGGAAAATAGGCTCTGGTTGTTAATAATCTTGGTGATTATGAAAGCCGCAAAAATACCTACAATTGCAGCTGCTGATTGCGCTACCGAACTAAAAAACCAATTATGATCCATAAGTTGACCTTTTTAATAACGGCTCGGGGTGAGCGGCGGAGCGGCTTAACTTTCGTTTGACACTTTGTCGGCTCTCACTGCCCCGCGGAGTCCGTCTCCACCCGTCTGGTTGGCGTTCCTGCTTTAAATTCATCTCTTCAACTACTTAAGCCTGTTCAAGCCCTGTAAGGTTGGCCAAAAAAGTCTTGCCATTTCCACAGCCAGCATTTTGCATCTCTCAATTGTAACCATTAGCCATATAAAACTCGGAGAGTTCCTTTATGTACGTCTCTACTGCAACCCTCACAACATAACCAGCACCCCAGTTTGATTGTGCTGAATTGAACCAATCAAACATCCTTTCTAGATCTTGCATTTCATAATATTTTGTATTACTTGTTGCAATAAAGTCTTCAAGTGAAAGATCAGCAACTAACACCACTGTGTGTTCGAATGTCTGCTCCCTCCACGATGCCTCTCTTGACTCTTTAGCTGTGTCCATACGTTTTACATGGAAATTCAAGTCCCTTAATATCTTTATTAGGTGTAGAAAAGGATTTTCTGAATCCACAAGCTTGAACGTTTTAGTAGTACCAAGTTCAGCCATATCCCGCCCAAAAGCCTCCTCCATCGACCTAAATTCCCCAAGTGCAGCACGAAGATATGCGCCGTCAATCCATGTATCATTGTGTCCATTGGCCGCTTCTGCAAACATAACAGCTCCGCGAGCCCGATCTAAGGTCTCGGGATGCCGACTTAGTGCATTTTCTAGTTCCTTATCCAAAATTTTCCAGAAACTGCGAGTTTCAAAGAAATTATTGGAGGGTAGAAGGTCAAAATTAAGTTTGGATTTCATCATCTCTCTTCTTTTGGCCAACGCAAGGCAGACCGGCATGGCGAGTCCTGCCGTTTCTTGGAATCTTCTCCCTGTAATTTTAAGTGCCTGAAAAGTAGCATGTCCCCCCTTCGGCGCTAAATTAATGTCCTACCATAAGCCAGGCTGTCCTCTATGAACTGCTCTAGGCACTGGATTTGGCTAGCTCTAGTGCGTGCAAAAAAATGAACATCTTCTGCGGTGAGGTCAAGCTCATTTCTCCAACGGCCATCCTGAAATTTCCCCGTCTTTAGTCGTTGTTTTGCTTTTTCGATCAACTGCACTTCGGTGTTTAATACAACGATACCAGGATCACTGAAATACATTCCTACAAAGAACTTCTTGTCTTCTATATAGAATCCACGCCAATCTTGCGCAGCCGAGTTCCTGATAGGCATTTTCTTTGCGGCAAGTGCTTCAGCCAACATATCGACGAGCGATATAAATGATTTGACACCAGATATCATTTCCCAGCTTACCTTTTCCATAGTTAGTCCTCTTGTAGTTAATAAATGTAGGAATTCTGAAACTATAAACCTTGACACAGCGCCCTGAGGACGAAGTTGCGACAAAAAGTCTGCGAGGTGGTGCCATCGAATGGAAAAGTCCGGCAGCCCGCAGGATGGGTCTTCTAGAAGTGGATATCTTGTAAGTGCTACCAGTTTTGTGCTTTGAGTCTTACATTTTTCTAGCTGAGTTCGATATCTGTTTAGCTGGCAGTCACCAAAACTAGCATCTACTTTGATTTCGACGTAAACCAGGAAACTATCTGTAGAAAGAACTAAATCAGGCCTCCCCAATTCTGTAGAAATTTGCGTTTTGACATCCACTGTAGAAATTTCCTCTATAGAGAATACTAAGAAACCATCTGTTACATACTGAAGTAATCGTACTGCAGATTCTGGTTCATTAACTATTAAGTATCTCAGCACAAACGCGAATGCCTCTGTGATGAAATTCTCGTCCTGTCCACTTGCCAGGCGGTGAAGATTGGTGAGCAAGTATGCTTCGTTTGCCATATATGCATCCTTCTAGCTACGCGCAACGTCTGAGGCTGACCGCCCGAGTCTGCTCCAGTCTGCCCGGTTGGCCCATTTGTGCAGTCGCCGTGGTTTTTGACCAACGGTACTGAGGCTGACCCGCCCTAGGCGGGTCTCGTCGATGGTTGGCCTTGCCTCATCGAGAACTTAGGTTGAAGCCTTGCCAGCTGCAGCAGCGGTCTGAGCTACATTCTTAACAACTTCAACCACTTTGACTCCGCTGTCGTGGGAGCCGCTATCACCGTCGAGGTAACCGGATGGAGTTAACGCAAAAATTGACTTTGTTGTCTCCATCAAAACGGCGTCGCGCATGCCCGCATCATTTGCCGCATTGGTGAAAGCTTGGAAGGTCTTCAAAGCGTTTGCACGATGTTTATTCACAGCTTCCATGTGCTTTGCAGCCTTGTATAGCTTGCCGCACCAGACAGTCGCGGTAAACAGTAAGCCGAGCATTATCAGTTTTGAGGATGTCAGTTGGATGAGCTGGGAGGCCTCTAATGCGGGATGGTAGAACATTGAAGCGCCGGCAGCAACTAGCGTAACAAAAGCCATTACCGCAGTTGTCTTTAACCAAGCCGACGCAGTTGTGGCTTGGATATCGGCTTCAGTATTGAAATCGACAGTAAAGTGACCAACTCCCACAGTTGCTGATGCTTCTCGGGCGGCAGATATGATTTTATCAATTTCTGCTTGTTTCTTCTTTACCTCTCCTTTTGCCGTTTCTAAGAGTTTTGAAGAGTCGGTGACCGTTCTATTTAATTCTTGAATGTTTCTTTGAATATCACCTTTTTGGTAAGCAAGAAAAGGAATCCATAGATGAGAGTTTACGTAAAACGTATCAACGGCCGGGCGAAGCTGACTGACGAGAGTATTTCTCTGTCCGACAGGATCTGATTGTTCAATGGTGAAGTCTTTGATTGATGCAACAGTATTGTAAACAGGCTGTCCATGTTGAATCATGGTGTTCACTGCCTGATCTGGCAAAACCTCAAGCGGCAAAAGTTTTAAATGGTTAAGGATCGAAAATGCCTTTTCTAGTTCCGGTTCAGCCTCTTCGAAGTTAATTGTGCCCCAGTTCGGGTTGGTGATCAGTTCGTCAATAGATTTTTCTGTACAGCCATCAATAATTCCCCTGAACTTGGCTAAAACAGCTTCAGTTGCCATAAATCCCTCCTTTTACCTCATTGGCCAACAGGGCGGCACATGACCAGCCCGCCCGTTTTTTCGGGCGGTCGGCGTCCTTGTGCCTTGTTGGTAAATCGTTTTCAGGGTTCTAATATTATGTGCGTTGCCGCACTATTTATTGTCCTATCAATTTCCAATCCAGCTATTCCGTTTTTTGGGACGAGTTTCGTGTGAGGACTTGATATTGAGGGTTGCCTGGCACCCTTTTTGGAGCTTTCTTGTCATTAAAGATGGGGCTTAATAGTGAATTCTGCGCCTCTATCCTCAGGTCATGCATATAACTTGTTAAGTCCATGTTTATTTCATTGGCGACTTCTGAAAGGGTACGTATTTGGGAAAGGGCCTCTTTCTCGGGTAGAGGCGGATTAACTATTTTAGCTCCGCCAAATTTGACTTGATCTTCTTCTTTTACATCCATGGGTAGAAACTGAAGAGTAAAACTATGAAAATTATTTATTGCTTTATCAAGTTTTCCAGCTGTTTCAACTATATGTCGAGTCATAGTCGAGAAGTCAGAGAAAACAATTTCATATTTGTCCATCACACCTAAGACGTTCGCCAGTGTTATTCTGACATCGGATTGCTCGGATGTCATGGCCGGATACCTTTGCAATATAGAATTTGGAGACCCAGAGAGTCCCGCAGATTTGGCTTTCTGGTCTTCAATAACCTTTATTTCAAAGAATGATGGAAGAGTCAGTGTGGTAGCATAAGTTTTTGATAATGCAGCTTGACACGCCTCAATTTTATCCGCTATCTCCTTGTATATACTTAGATGCAGTTCGTCTAACTTGTTGGTTCTCTGAGCCTTGATTGTGTATTTGAACTGGCGGTTGATTTGCCAAGCTGCAATACCAACAGTAAAAGGCACCATGAAAAGTGTTGTAAGCCAAGCATGGTTATCGAAAAAATCCAAAATGCACACCTTGAAATTCCTTGTAGAGGGTAAGTCGCTCCCCCTATTTTATTTCCAACTAGTTATTGAGCAGTTAGAGCAAGCAGCTGATTGACGGATGCCGGCATCTCATATGGGATATAAGTATCCTCTTCAGGATGCGTGCTTTGCATCTTATTCAAGATGCGATCACCCGCCAAAATTCAGGCACTACCGACGATCCTGCACTCCAACCCCGTGCCGCGAATGCAGCCGTAGCGGACCAGCCAAACCTTATCCTCCGCGTTCCATCTTCCGCCTGCCGTTTTTAGCTGAGCGCGCAGGTCCTGCTCGGAATAGCCGACCATCACCTGCACCAGGTCCTCCTCGCGGAAGCGGAAACGGGGACGCCAGGGCTTTTCCTCCACGACGATCTCCACCGTTTTCAGCCTCACGCCGCGCTCCGCGTCGTAGCGATACCGGACGTAGAGCAGCGCTTTCCCATACCTTTCCACCAGATGTTTGGTTCCCCTCTGGCCCGGCTTGAGATTCAGGCGCGATTTCATACCATCCCCCTGGCAGGCGCAGCATATCAGTAAGGTTAATGAATAACAATAAGAAATTGCTCCTGCTGATGACGTTGGAATACTGATATTTTTTGTTAAAGTACGCCAATGGATTATAGCCCTTTGGAGTGAGCATCATAACCTTTCGCTGACCGGTTTCCTCCCTTCGAGAGCGTCGCGCGCGTCCCGGAGGTCGAGGCGTACCTGGAGCTTTGGCAGAAGAAGGAGGGCGTCCGGCTGACGGCCGGACAGAAAACCGAGGTTATCCAGGAACTGGCCGGGAGGCGCGGCGTCGCCCTCACCATCGGGGACCCGGGGACCGCAAAGACCTCTACACTAGCGATCGTCGAGGGGGTCACCGAGGAGGTGCTGCGCCCCGAAGGGAGGGAGCATCTCTCCGTCAACCTCTCCGTCAACCTCTCCTATACCGGGAAGGCGGCCCGGGAACTCTCCGTTGCCACCGGGAGGCCCGCCATCACCCTCGGCAGTTTCGAAAACGCGAATCCGGCTTCCAAATTCGCCCTACAGAGGGCGAACGGAGAGCCGCCCATGGTAGTAGTCGCGGGTGAAAAATTTCTCATCCCACAGCGGCGGGAAGCGCAGGTTGTGCTCCGGGTGGACGAGGCGGGCTTTCTCGAGGCGAGGCAGGCGAAGCATCTCCTGGACTTGGCCGAGGCGCTTAGGCAAAGCGGCGTCCGGGTGAAGCTTCATCTCCTGGGCGACTCGAAACAGATGCAGGGGATCCAGGCGGGGGACCTGCTGCGCCAGGTGCGGGAGCTGGGCCTCAAAGAGGAAGTCGACTACGCGCACCTGACCGAGATTGTCAGGCAACGCGACCCGGGGCTTCTGGAGATCGCCAGGGGGGCTGAACCGGGAGGACAGCGAGCTTGCCGTGAACGCGAGGGAGGCGCTCCGCTCCCTGGGAAAGCGCCAGGAGGTGCTACAGATCGCCGACCCGTCCGAGCTGCGCGGCGCCGCCGTGGAGCACTACCTGGAGGAGAGCCGGAAGCTTTCGCGAATGCCCGAGCGGGCGGCGGCGAGAGAGGCGCAGCAGGTGCTCCTCGTGACCACGACCAACGACGCGCGCAGGGATCTGAACTTCGAGATACGCCGGGCACGGGTCACCGGGCGCGAGATCGATGAGGGGAGGAGCTTCCCGGTGCTCGCGCCGGTGCGCCAGGGGATCACCGTCGAGGGGTACCAGCTCGGCGACACGCTGCACTTTTCCGGCGAGCGGGCCGGGGACGGCCGGACCGTCGCGTGGGGTGCCCGGCTGCACGCGGAGGGGAAGGTGGTCGGGCTCGACCGGGAGCGTAACCTGGTCCGGGTCAGCCTGTCCTTCGAGACCCTGGACCGGCAACGGCGCAAGGTGGTGCGGGCGGTTACGAAAGAGTTCTCCGCTGCAGAGCTCCCGGGACGCACCACGCTTTTACGCGAGGAGGAGCGGAGCTTTTCCGTCGGGGACGGATCGTGGCGCTGAAAAACGACCGGGGGCTCGGGGTGCAAAACGGCTCGCTCGGGGTGGTGCGTGAGATCGACGGCACGCGGATGCGGGTTGACCTGGAAGGGCACGCGGTGACGCTCGACCTGACGACGTATCGGCACATCGACCACGCCTACGCGGTCACCATACAGAAGAGCCAGGGGGCGACCGTGGAGCACTCCATCCTGTACGCGCCGGTGCAGCCGAAAAAAGGGATGGAACTGGAGCCGGGAGGCGGGCACGGCGAGAGCTACGGGCGGATGAGCTACAACGCGCTGAGCGTCGCCGTCACCCGGGCACGTTTCGGGACCCGCGTCTTCACCAACTCCATCGATGATCTCGAGCGGTCGGTGGAGTCGGTCGACGGCAAGACTTCGACGCTAGGTAAAGTGAGGGGACCGGTGCGGGAGATCACGCACGCGCAACAAAGGGGCAGCACCGAACCTGTGCACGATCTGCAAAGGAGCATCGGCGAACTGGAGCGGGTCATGCTGAAGCGGGGGGAAAGGGTGCTCAGGGCTCCGTCGCTCGAGCATGTCATCCCGCTGGTACGTGCACCGGGGCTCAAAATTCCGGAGCAGGTGCTGCAGATCCGGGGAGTGCAGAAGGTGGTGGACCGTCAGCTTGAGAAAGCTCTACCGAAGCTTCCCGGCTTGGGGCTTTGAGATCTGAGCGCCGGGACGTCCACGGTGAAGCTGCAGTACCTTTTCCCTTCGTGCCGGCAGCGGTCAGGCTGGCCTCGCTTGGCTCGGCTGATTTTCCTTGTACACCTGACGCAGCCCTTCGGAGCAGCATCAGGTGTAAGTCCCTGTAAAAGGCCGAAATCCCTGCCGCCAGAACGGCGTCTGAAGTGAGTTAAGTCGCTGATATCACAACCGGGCCAGGTGGTCCAGCGGTTGAGAGGGAACAGAGATGGCAAAAAGTAAGATGAATCAGAGATTACCTGTCGAGGTTTTCGAGCGGTTGATGCAACTGCAGGAGTCCGAAAAACTCTCCATGGGAGACCTCATTTCCAGCGCGCTGGATGCTCTGGAACGGGAATTATATCTCCCGGAAACGCTTCTGGAGCGCGTCGAAAATCTGGAGGATTTGGCCCTCGCCATCATAGAAAAAGTGGAGCTTCTGGATCAGAAAACACTGAGCGCCGACAAAATGAAATACTTTTTTCAAGTCTTGGAAAAGCAGCTGATCGCCCACGATCAAGCCGAGCATGCACGCTTTCAACGGATCGCTGGTCCGCGGGCTTTCGATTGATAGGGGTGCCCCAGGGCTACCCAGGACGAAGGCCAATAAGAGGCGTTGATCCTTGGGACCAAAGCAGCCGGCGCTGAAGCACCGGCAGCTTCAGGCGGTTCCGGCCCGTTCTGCGGGGTACGGCTCCGCTGCCGCTACTCCGTCCCCCTCCGAACCGGCCTTTGTCGGGGCGGGGAGTGCCCCGCACACCCTCCGCACTTTTACTGTTCCAGGAGCTTCCGGGCCAGCGCGTGCAGTTCCGCGTTGGCAAGGGCCAACACCTTCTTTTTGACCGACCGGGAGTAATACTCCTGCTCCGTCTTGGTCATGGGGAGCCCCTCCAGTTTCTTCCTGAAGAGGTCGCTCTGTTTAGGTGAGAAGACCTGGGAGAGCGCGAAGGCGAGGGAGAATTCGTCGTACCTTTCCTTCCTGCGCCGGGTCCGTTCCGCGTTCTGTTCGACGTAGAGTTCGAAGTTTTTCTTGAGGCGCTCCGGTGAGAATTCCGCGCCCTCCCAGGTCACCGGCTCGTCCGAGGCGAGGGCTTTGCGCCACGCCTTCACCTGCTCCTTCTCTTTCGCTGGGAGCTCCTTCTTAAGCTTCGCGGCCCATTTGAACTCCAGATGGTAAAACGCATAAAGGGAGAGAGACAGGAGGTAAAGGCGGTTCAGGTTGCGGCTGTCCCGTTCTTCCGGCAGGCGCTGCAGGACCTTGTCGGTGCTGTAGCGGTAGTCCTCGGAGGCGTTCGCCAGCAGTACCGGGAAGAGTTCCCATAGCCGTCCGTCGCCGCTTTTCACCACCTCGGCCACCGTCTCGTTCACGTCCAGCGCCTCGTCCGGTTCGAACATCGGCAGGCCGAGTCTGGACAGGCTTTTCATCAGTTCACGGTTATCCATAAAGCCCCTTCTCCCTGAGCAGGTCCACGAAATGCTCGATGTGCGGCCTGAGTCTTACCTCCGAGATGTCGTACAGGATCATCTCCTGAAAATGCGCCACCAGGGCGTCCACGTCGATCTCCGAGATCTTCGCTTCGGCGAGCATGAGGCAGTCGTCGAAGTCCACCCTGGTGCCCCGCATCAGCTTGCTGCAGATCAGGTCGTAGTAGTTCAGGATGCCGAGGTACAGGTGCGAATACTCGCGCAGAAGGTAGTGCCTTCCTTCATCCAGCGGCGAGGCGAGGAGCCCGGTCGTGTGGATGTTCGTTCCGGGAAACAGGTCGAACTGGAAGATTTCCCCTTGGCGCTGCCATCCCGATTGGGTCACCCTCTGGTATCCCATCTGTTCGAGGTTCCGGGTGAGGTAGGCGTGTTCCTTCAGCACCGGCACCACGAAATCGACGTCCTTGGTTGAGGCCTTGATGTCCAGAAGGGTGAGGGCGGTCCCTCCGCAGGCGATCAGGTGCACCCGGCGCTTCAGGCGTCGGTTCCACTCCTCCAGAATCTCGAAGAGTTGCTCTTTTCCAAGTCTGTATTGCATATTGTACCCTTTAGTACAAAAAAATGTATAAATCAATACAATTAATTGTACTGATAAGTACAATGATTATATCGGTACTGTGCGCCCCTTGCGTGCCTTTGAAGCGACGCAGGAGCCTCAGGTATTTCCGCGTCCCAGTTATGAGCATGCGGAGCATTTTCCCTCATCATTTGGAGCACAGGCTGGAATATTGTGGTTAAATATTTCCAACTCCTGATTGGCACTACTCTGGGCTAGGTAATACCAGCGGCAGAGTAACTCCGTAGCACTAACCACGGTTGACCGGTCGGACCTAACGTACAAAAATGCGACAGGGAGGTTGCACATGAACGACACCAACGTGCTGCCCGGCGACGGGTACGTGAGGCTGCCCCAGATCATCGGGCAAAAGGAAGTTACCATGGAACAGGCAGCGGCGAACAGGAAATCCGGCCGGGGGCCGAAGACGCCGAGGCCGGCCATCACGCCGCTTTTCCCCGTGAGCCGGGCGGGATGGTACGCCGGCATCAAGAAGGGGATTTACCCGCCCCCGGTCAAGCTCTCGGACCGGGTTTCGGCTTGGCCGGTCCAGTCCATCCGGGCCCTGCTGGAGCAGCGTTCATCGTAAAGCAAGGCAAGGTGGCAACCCGTGAAGTCTCTGCGCGCGAGAGCTGAGGTCCATTGTCATCACACCTTCTGCAGGGACCTGAAGTTGACCATCTTGCGTTCTTTCTCGTCATAGAGGTTCAGGCGGATGCAGCCAAGACTGCTGCGCATGGTGAGCGGGTGGATGGTCTGCAACTCCGGAATTTCCTCATAGCACTTCTGCAGGTAATAGTTGGGAATCCCGGGCCGTGCATGGTGCACGTGATGGTATCCGATGTTGCCGGTCAGCCACTGGAGCATTTTGGGTAGCTGGTAAAAGGATGCTCCCTCCAGCGCAGCCTTCCAGGGATTCCATTCCGCGTGGCGCGCCCAATAGACCCCCTGGAACTGGTGCTGGATGTAAAAGAGCCAAACGCCAAATGTGGCGGCGATGAACAGGATGGGCAACTGCACCAGAACGTAGGTCCTGAAGCCGATGGTCCACGCCGCCAGCAGGAGAATGGCACCGATGGCCAAGTCGGTGTAGATCACGCTATGGAGGTCCTGCTTGTGCGCTCCCTTGCTCGGCCAGCGGTTGCGCAGCAAAAAGTAGTAGAGCGGACCGATGGTGAACATGATCAGCGGGTTGCGGTACATCCGATACCTCAGCTGTTCCCAGGGCGATGCGGCAAGATACTCCTCGACGGTCAGCGTTGTGATGTCCCCGAAACCGCGCCGGTCGAGATCGCCGGCGGAGATATGATGTCCGGCGTGGCTGCGCCGCCAGTCGTGAAAGGCGGTGAAGGTGAGAACGCCGCAGATATACCCGATGTTCCGGTTCCACTTGGGCGAGCGCACGAAGGATCCATGGGTGCAGTCATGGAAAAGTATGAAGATGCGGACGAAAACGGCGGCTCCCCCTACGGCCAGGGCAAGCGTGAGGCCGTACCAGGAGCCGGCTTTGACGGTGAACACCATCAGGGACACGATACAGAAGTAGAGGAGGAGGGTGCTGAGGAGTTGCCAGGTAGCGATGCGGACGTTGGGTTCGGCGTACTTCCCGAGTGATTTATACCACGCCGGTTTTTCCACGTGCGTGGCGACCAAAACGGGATTGAAAACCATGATGAGCCCCCTTTGGGTGGAATGGACATCCCATCAAAGGATAGATCAAGAATTCATCTTGGAAAGCTGCACCGGGGCCGCAAATCATGCCGTGCCACTGACCGGTGCGACAAGAAAAAGGCCCTTGGATGTCTTCAAGGGCCTTTCCAATAGACGGTCGAAAGCAGAGGATCGAACCTCCGCCCCCCCAGCAGACGGCTACCAGAGCCGCAGCTTTATGTCGCCCTGTTGAACGGTAGCACCTTCGCTCCGGCCTTCAGCCCGTCCAGGTAATCCGCCCATGTCTGCATCATTTTGCGGCGCTCGGCTAAGTGAGCCGTGCGGTTGTAGGCGCGTCCGTTCGGGTCGCGCAGCGCGTGGGCCAGTTGCTGCTCGATGTAGTCCGGCCGGATCTGCAGCACCTCGTCGAGGATGGTCCGCGCCATGGCCCTGAAGCCGTGGCCGGTCATCACGTCCCGGTCGTACCCCATTCTCCTCAGGGCCGCGTTGACGGCGTTTTCGGACATGCAGCGGTCGAAGGATCTGCCGGAAGGGAACAGGTAGCGGCTGGTGCCCGTGTAAGGCTTCAGCTCCTTCAGGATGTCCAGCGCCTGGGTGGAGAGCGGGACGATGTGGGGGGCCTTGGTCTTCATGCGCTGGGCGGGGATGTTCCACTGTTGCGCTTCGAAGTCGATCTCGGACCATTCCGCCTGCCTCAGCTCGCCGGGGCGCACGAAGACGAGCGGCGCGAGGCGCAGGGCGCACTTCACCACGAAACCGCCCTGGTACGCGTCGATGTCGCGCAATAGCGGCGCGACTTCCTTGGGGTCGGTGATGGCGGCGTGGTTGCGCGCCTTGGCAGGGGGGATAGCCCCTTTGAGGTCAACTGCGACATCGCGCTTCGCCCTCCCGGTGGCTATGGCGTACCTGAACACCTGGCCGCAGATCGTCTTGACCCGGTGCGTCGTCTCCAGGGCACCCCGCGCCTCGATCCGGCGCAGCACCGCCAGGAGTTCCGGGGCCTCTATGTCCGCCATGGGGATTCCTCCCAGCCAGGGGAAGACGTTCTGCTCCAGGCGGGCCATGATGGTTTGTGCGTGTCCCTCGGTCCAGGTCGGCTTGAACCGTTCCCACCACTCCCGGGCCACGATTTCGAAGCTGGTGGTAGCCCGCAGCTCCCGGGCAAGCTTCTGCGCCCGGCGGGCCGCTCCGGGATCAACACCGTCTTTCAGCTCCTTCCGGGCCGCCCGCGTCAGGGCGCGTGCCTCGGCAAGCGACACCTGCGGGTAGGTCCCGAGAGCCAGAACCTTCTCTTTGCCTCCGTAGCGGTATTTGAGCCGCCAGTATTTCCCGCCGCCGGGATTGATCAGCAGGTACATTCCCTCGCTGTCGGAAATCTTGATCGGCTTCTCTCCAGGCTTCGCATTCCGTACCTTTACGTCCGTCAGTGCCACGATAACCTCCAAGTGGGGGTATCGGATTTGTTTTGGGGGTACAATTCCGGTTTTGTACCCCCAAATACCCCCGCTGTCAATGGTTACCACCATACTACACTAGACGCCGGAAAAAGAAAAAGCCCTGATTTCTCAGGGCTTTTTACTTATTTGGATCTGTTAAGATCCCTTAATGGTGGAGGTGGCGGGAATCGAACCCGCGTCCGAGAATCGTACACATAAGGC
>MTLC01000303.1_pt1 | contig 22491 bp, 26 predicted proteins | sample 1982451 | NCBI WGS metagenome assembly MTLC01 (sample SAMN05710165, study PRJNA340218) | biofilm metagenome | isolation source: sample SPH anode biofilm adapted to +100 mV | place: USA | collected 2012-02-03 | reverse complement strand
ATCAGGGATCAGGGATCAGGGATCAGGGATCAGGGATCAGGGATCAGGGATCGGTATTTTCTTGCAAATTGTAAATTGAATTGACAATTTGCAGGGTCGCATTACTGGTTTTAGCATAGTAAGTCCATTTATATTGGACATACTATGCTGTTAAATGCTATATTGTTGCCATCACAAGGGAGATGGTGCATATGACGAACACCCTGCTGCTCAAGAGCATTCCCTATGAAGAGTTTGACTACCAGACTCTGCTGGACGCCGTTCACGGATATGCCAGGCCGCGAATGAAGATATCCGGCATGCTGGCCAAAGGGGATATTGTCCGGGTCAAGAAGGGACTCTATATCCTTGGCGAACCTCTGCGCCGCCACCCCTTCTGCCGTGAACTGCTCGCAAATCTCATCTATGGTCCGTCCTATGTGTCCCTCGAATATGCGTTGCACTATCACGGTCTGACCCCGGAGCGGGTGGAAACAGTGACCTCGGTCACCTGCGGGCGGTCACGGACCTTCGATACGCCTGCCGGCACCTTTTCCTACCGGATGATTCCACTGGACGCCTTCCGCACCGGCATGGACCGGGTTGAGCTTGATGATGGCCGCTCCTTCCTTATCGCTATTCCGGAAAAGGCCCTGGCAGACCGGGTAGTTGCCGAGCGGGGCGCCGACATCTCCACGCAGAAGGGGTTGCGCGACTATCTGCTGGACGGTCTCCGTGTGGAACCTGTCGGCCTTAACAGCCTTAATTCGGCACGGCTTGAAGAAATCGCCCGGCTTTACCGCTCCCGCAGGGTGAAGCTTTTGGCTGGTCTGGTTAATCGCCTAAGCAAAGGAGTACGGTAATGCATGAGGCAGTGACCCGCATGCTCGCAAGATACGAATCGAAGAGTGTTGACGATACGGTCAGGGCGCTGCGGGAGATTATCCAGGAGGTAGCGCTGCTCGGTCTCTGGCGGGCCAAATTTTTCGAGCACGCCGCGTTCTACGGCGGAACGGCTCTGCGCATTCTCTACGGGCTTGACCGGTTTTCCGAGGATCTGGATTTTTCGCTGCTGGCACCGTCCTCCGACTTCAATCTGGCACGCTATACGGCGTCACTGGAGGAGGAACTGCTGGCATTCGGCTTTAACGTCCGGGTGGAGATGGTGGACAAGGCTGTGGCATCGGCGGTGCAGTCCGCCTTTCTCAAGGCGAACACCCGCAATGAACTGCTGGTTATCGAAGCCGGAAAAGAGCTGGCGGGGCAGGTTGCCGCCGGACAGATGGTGAAGGTAAAGATCGAGGTGGACACGGACCCGCCGATGGGGTTCACGACGTTGACCCGCTATCTGCTGCAGCCGATACCGTTTGCCGTCCGGAGCTATGCGCTTCCCGACCTGTTTGCCGGCAAGATGCATGCGCTTCTCTTCCGCAAATGGAAAAACCGTGTCAAGGGGCGCGACTGGTACGATTTTGTCTGGTATGCAGCCAATCATCCGCAGCTGAACCTTGCCCATCTTGAGCAGCGAATGCGACAAACCGGCAATTGGAGCGGAGATGAGCCTCTTTCACCGGCAGCATTTCGGGATCTGCTGCTTGACGCCATTGAGCGACTCGACGTGAATCAGGCCCGGCAGGACGTAGCGCCGTTTGTCAAGGTTCAACAGATGCTCGCTCTCTGGTCGCACGAGTTCTTTCGTGATGTGGCGAGCCGGGTTGAGTGCACAGTATGAAGATCGTTTTTCTTGCACCGTTCGGACTCCGTCCCAAGGGGACGGTGATCGCCCGCATGGTCCCGCTGGCTGCAGAGTTGCAGACGCTGGGCCACCAGGTGGTGATCATCGCCCCCCCCTATACCAATCTGGAAGATTCGGGGAAGACGGAGGTGGTGCGCGGGGTGCCGGTGAAGAACATCGTCCTCGGTCCCAGGAACAAGGTGCTTGCCGCTCCGGTTCTGGCGTGGCGTATGTTCCGGGCGGCGCTGGCCGAGAAACCCGACCTGATCCACCTCTTCAAGCCGAAAGGGTACGGCGGACTGGCGGCGATGCTCCACCTCTCCCTGACGTCACTTGGGCTGCGAATGCCCACCTTGTTTGTCGATACGGACGACTGGGAGGGAAAGGGGGGGATGAATGCACTCCATCCCTATTCCAGCGGCGAGAGGCTTGTCTTCGAGTTCCAGGAGAACTGGCTGCTGCCGAGGGGGGCAGGGATCACGGTGGCGAGCCGCACCCTGCAGACCAAAGTCTGGGGGATGGCGGTGCCGGTGCAAAAGGTTCTCTACCTCCCCAACTGTGTTGATGATATCCCTCCCGGCGACGGTCCTGCAGTGCGGGAACGGCTCGGCATCCCTCCAGACGCGCAGGTAGTTCTTCTTTACACGCGTTTTTTCGAATTCAGCCAGGACAAGCTCCATTTTCTGTTCTCCGAAATCCGGCGGCACGTTCCAAACGTGCGCTTTCTGGTGGTCGGACAGGGGCGCAACAATGAGGAGGAACTGCTCCTGTCGGTCGGAAGGGAACAGGGGTTCGGGGAGGCGGTTGTTATGGGCGGGTGGCTGCAGCCGGCGGACATACCGTCATATCTGGCTGCGGGCGATGTGGCCATCTACCCGTTCAGTGATACCCTTATCAACCGCTCCAAATGCCCTGCCAAGCTGACCGAACTGTTGCGGGCCGGCGTGCCGGTGGTGGCAGACCGGGTGGGGCAGCTTGCGGAATACATCAAGCCGGAAGTCTCCGGCATCCTCTGCGATCCGGACGATTGGGGGGAGATGTCAGGCAGAGTGGTGGAACTCTTGCAGAATCCTGTAAAAAGGAGTGCCCTCGGAGAAGCGGGGAGGCGTTACCTCCTTGAGCGGTTCAGATGGCGGGATTTTGCCCTTCGGTTGCATGACTTTTATGAGGGGCTGGGGGCTAGGGGCTAGGGGCTCAATTCCGCTTGGTTTCCTTGCTGAACTGGAAACCCAACTGATCCTTGCCTAGCGTTTAAACTATTTGACCAGGGAAGAACTAACTGGCAAGTTATAAAAAACCGAAGAGTTGGGGTCCCCAGCCCCTAGTCTCTAGCCCCTTTAAACAACGGAGTTTCAATGACCGACCGCAGAAAAAATATACTCGCCCTTTCAGCCCTGCTGGCAGTGCTGGTGCTCTATTTCTCCAAGATTCTCTTTACCCACCTGATCATCCGGGCGCCGGACATTACCAACGAGTTCTACTGGGGGATTCGCCACTTCAAGGAGATGGGGTTTCTGGACCTTTTCAGGACTCAGCTGCAGGCCGGCTGGGACATGATGAGCAACGGCGGTGGGAGCGAAGGCGGCGGCACCCTTTCCATGCAGTTCCTCTATTACCGGAACCTTCTGTTCTGGCTCATTCCGGAACCGGCCAATGTGGCGTGGTTCATCGTGTTCCATCTCTTTGTCGGCGCCGCCGGGACCTATTGTTACTGCCGTGCCATCGGCTGCAGCAGGACGGCCGCCCTGCTCGGCGGACTGCTGTTTGCCATCGTGCCGGAAAATGCATCGCTCATCAACGCCGGCCACGCCCAGAAGATCGCTACCATCAGCTTCGCTCCATGGGCCTTCTATTTCTTCGAAAAGGGGTTCATCTGCCGTCGTGTGATCTGGTTCCTGGCTGCCGGGTTCGTCCTTGCCTTCCAGTTCTTCAACATGCACTGGCAGGTCGCTTTCTACACCTGTCTCGGGATCGGTGTGTACGGTGTGGGGCGTTCCATTGGCATCCTGGTAACCGAACGGCAACGGTCGCCGCGCCAGATAGGCCGGCTGGTGGGACTCAATCTGGTGACAATGTTCTTCTTCCTCTCCACGGTTGCCATTTCCCTCATTCCTCTTGCGGACTGGTCCAGGGATACCACCCGCGGCGCGCAGAACGGCGCCAATCAGGGACAGGGGGGGTTGAACCTGGAAGAGGCCATGTCCTGGTCCATGCCTCCCGAGGAGCTGGCGACCTTCGTGGTCCCCGGCATGTTCGGCTTTTCCCGCCAGGAGGGGGGGTACAATACTGCAGATATCGACGCCTATTACTGGGGACGGATGGTCTTCACCCAGACCTCCGACTACATGGGGCTTCTTCCCTGGCTCCTCCTCCCCCTGCCGCTCATCTTCCGGCGCGACCGGTATACCTGGCTGGCGCTGGCGGGTGTGGTGCTGGGTATCCTCTTTTCCCTGGGGAAATATACCCCGTTCTACTGGTTTCTCTTTGAGCACTTCCCCGGCATCAACCACTTCCGGGTGCCGAAGATGATGATGTTCATCCCTGTTCTCGGGCTGGGGGTTCTGGCCGCACGGGGGCTCGATATTCTTCGTGACGAGGGGGCTCGGGGGACAAGGGCGTTCCGGCGATATCTGGCCGCTGTGCTGGCGCTGCCGGTGCTGCTTTTCGTCATGGTGACGGTGGAGGCGGCGGGCCGTGATTTCTTGCTGAGCCGGTTCATCGAGGTGTTCGCCCAGCCGACCCGTTATGAACAGGGCCCCCAACTTGTCATGAACCGCTGGAATAATCTGGTGAGGGAGACGGCAATTGCGGTGGTGGTAGCGTCCCTCTATGCCGCCGTGCTGTTCGGACTGGCCCGGAAATGGTTTTCCGTGAGAATTGTGCTGCCGATCCTTTTCCTTCTGTTCCTGGCCGACACGGGGCGGGTGAACGCCAAGTTCATGCTGCTCCAGGATCTCCCCCAATCGTTACGGGGGACGAAAACGCCGGTGATGGAGTACCTGTCCCGGGGCTCGAAGGAATACCGGGTCCTTCCCATGAACGGCCGCGATCCGATGCAGTATGTGACCGCCGGCATCCCGGTCATGTTCACCTCCAATCCGGTGCAACAGCAGCGTTGGCAGGATTTCCTTGACGGGTTTTCCTTTGATTCGGCCATGCTTGATATTATGAACGTGAAGTACCTCGTCTATGACACTGCCGCCTACGATAAGGAAAAGGACAAGATGGGGGACCGGTTCCGGCCTGTCTTTACCTCCCCCGACGGGGCGGAAGTGGTCCTTGAGAACCGGACGGTGCTTCCCAAGGCATGGCTGGTGCCGGCTGTACTTGTAACGACGGAACCCCGCCAGCAGTTGCCGATTCTGCAGAACCCGCGCTTCGACCCCCGCCGCCTTGCACTGGTTGAGTCCCAACCTTCTCTTCCTATGGCCGATGCGATGACGACGGGGACCGGCAACGCGGGGGAGGTGACCGTGGGGAAATACGAAGCAAACAGGATTACCCTGTCCGCTCAGGCAACCGGGAATGCTCTGCTGGTCATGGGGGAAAAGTATTACAAGGGATGGCGTGCATGGGTGGACGGCAAACCGGCCGATATTCAGCGGGTTGACTACATCCTGCGCGGGGTGTACCTTACGCCGGGATCCCACACGGTGGAATTCACCTTCGATCCGCTCCCCTTCAAGGTCGGCAAGTATCTGACCCTGGCATCATTTGCGTTCTTTGCCTTCATGGTGGGAAGGGAGTGGAGAAACAGAAGAAAGGTGAAAGGTGAAAGGTGAAAGGTGAAAGGTGAGGAAACCATCGATGAAATCCGTCGCTTCGATCTTCGCCTCATCCAGCCCCGTGACGGGTACCGCTTTTCCCTCGACCCCCTTCTTCTGTGCGAGTTTGCCGGCATAAAGGATGGCGAAAAGGGGGTGGACCTGGGGACCGGTTGCGGTGTGATTCCGCTGGTTCTCGCCCGTTCGGCGGCGGGGGTGCAGTTTGTCGGCGTGGAGCACCAGCAAACCATGGTTGGAATTGCGGAGCGCAATGTCCGGCTCAATGGACTCGGTGAACAGGTGACGATTCTGGACGAGGATGTGGCACATCTGCGGGGACATTTCCCCGTTTCTTCCTTTGACCTGGTGACGGCCAATCCCCCCTATCGCCGGCGTGGCACTGGCCGCATCAGTCCCCGGGCCGGGCGGGACCTGGCCCGGCACGAGTCGACCGCCGGCCTGGCCGATTTTCTGGCGGCGGCAAAGTATCTGGTGAAACCGACGGGGCGGATCTGTTTCATTTCCCATCCTTCCCGGCTGGCCGAGTTCTTCACTCTTGCGACGGAACTGAAACTGGCGCTGCTACGTCTGCGGATGGTTCATGGACACGGAGAGGCCGAGGCGCGGATGTTCCTTGCCGAACTGGCGAAAGGGCGAAAGGGGGAGCTGCGAGTGCTGCCGCCGCTGTTTGTCAAGGACGGGGAGCAGTTGATATGAGCATTGAACCAAAACGGCAATTGAAAACAACGGAGAACATCCGATAAAGGCGGATTTAAGTCTTTAGGTTGAAGGTTCCCTGGTTTCTGTTTTTCCCAGGTTGAATAAGGAGAGTGACCTTGCTGAACGGAAAGAAGATCGCGGTGGTGCTTCCCGCCTATAATGCGGCAAAAACGCTGGAGATGACCTACAGCGAGATCCCGTTCGAGTTTGTGGATGAGGTGATCCTCGTTGATGACGCCAGTCGTGACGATACCGCCGAGGTTGCACGGAGGTTGGGGATACGGACCATCGTCCATGAACAGAACACGGGGTACGGCGGCAATCAGAAGACCTGTTACCGGACGGCGCTGGAGAACGGTGCGGACATCGTGGTCATGCTCCACCCCGATTACCAGTACACGCCGAAACTGATTACGGCCATGGCGGCCATGATCGCCTATGGTGAGTTCGATGCGGTGCTGGCCTCCCGGATTCTCGGCATTGGCGCCCTCAAGGGGGGGATGCCGCTCTACAAGTACGTCGCCAACCGGTTTTTGACCCTGTTCGAAAACCTGCTGCTCGGTCACAAGCTTTCCGAATACCACTCCGGGTACCGGGCCTTTTCACGGGAAATTCTGGAGTCCCTGCCGTTGAATAAGAATTCGGACGACTTCGTGTTCGACAACCAGATGCTTGCCCAGGTTGTCTGGTTCGGCTACCGTATCGGCGAAGTGAGTTGTCCGACCAAGTATTTCGATGATGCTTCATCCATAAATTTCCGGCGGAGCGTTACCTATGGGTTGGGAGTTCTGAAAACGGCGGTGCAGTTCAGGCTGGCGAAGTTGGGGCTGGCGAAGATGGCCGTTTTTACCGGGGCGGCGGGTTACAAAGGTAAATGAGCCTGCGTGAAGATGATCAACGGAAAGGGAGCTGATGAAAAGGATGATGGAGCATGACTAGGAAGGCAATGTGTGTTCCCGGGGTTGGCAGGGTCCGGCCCACTGAGTTGGTTATTGTGGCCCTCTTGACGGGACTTGCCATCATGTATGGTTTCTATGGAGCCAGGTTTTATGACGTGATGTCTGCCGATGGCACCGGTTATGCGAATGCCGGGAGAGCCTTTTTCGAGACCGGGAATCCCCGGGTCTTCGGGACGGTATTCCCCCCCCTCTATCCCTTCCTGGTCGGCCTGTTCAGTCTCGTGCTCCACGATCTTGAATCATCCGCCAGGACGGTCTCCGTCGTGTTCAACGCTCTCACCATCGTGCCGCTTTATTCCCTGGCGTTGAGATTCTGGGGGCGGAGCGCTGCCATCTGTTCTTCACTGCTCTTCATTACCCTGCCGTTTCTCCACGGGATGTCCGGGGTTGATATTACCGAGCCCACCTATACTTTCTTTGCTCTTGCAGCAGCCTGGGCGTTCTGGAGCGGCTTTGACGAAGTCAGGGCCTGTGCCGTGCTTTTGTCGGGCGGGGCACTTGGTATCGCCTATCTGGCACGTCCCGAGGGATTTATTGTTGCGGTCATGTTTTCATGTATCCTTCTTCTCTTGTTTCTGATGGGGGACACTGTCTTGCGCAGGCCTCGCGTTGGGCTCCTGTTGGCTGTTTTCTGGTGTGGTTTTCTGGTGCCGGCACTCCCCTATATGAATTATCTGCACAATGAAACCGGCAAGTGGCAGCTGAGTGGAAAAACAGGGCTGAATTCGAGCATCATCAAGGAGTATCGTGGGGCGGAGGCTCCAGACCAGCACATGCGGTTGGATGCCAAGGGACAGGAGGTGGGAGGGGGCGATTCGACTCTTCTGGACTTGATGAAAGATGACCCCGATATCTTTTGGGGAAATGTTCGTGACAATCTGCGCGCCCTGCCGCGCGAGTTCGCCAATGCATTTCCCGCCTTCCTCTGGCCCTTTGTGTTACTGGGATTTGCGTGGATACCCCGCTTTGCAGGCGCTGAAACGGAGGAATCGGGCGATGCGGCCAATTTGTCGCTCCGCTGGCACGGAGGTGTTGTCCGACTGATGCTTGCAGCTATCTGCGCTCCGCTGCTCCTGTACGTGCTCTATTTTGTTCAACCGCGGGGTTTTTACGCATATATTCCGGTTCTGCTCATGATGGCCGGTGGTGGTTGCGCATACCTCGATGGTTTGGTGCGCCGGTTCCTTGGCACGTCTTCGTGGATTACTGTTTTTGTGCCAGTGGTTTTTATCTTGGGTTGCTGGTACGTCTATAAGGGGATTCCCGGGCCGAAGCCTCCTTACAGCTATACTCAGGATGGCGGCCGGTACGACGACAAGCAGGTAGGGCTTCGGCTGCGAGAGATCCTCCCGGAAAAATCCGTAATCATGACCCGTTCGGGAAGGATTGGCTTTTACTCACAACGACCTTACCTGATGCCCCCCCAGGGTAGCTTTGCAGAAATTGTCGAATATGCCGCAAAACACAGGGTTGATTACCTGATTGCAACTCTCCAGCTGCTCTCCGCGCGCCCCCAGTTGGAACCACTCTATCAGCCGCTCTTTGAGCCCGGCAGGAGCTTTACTCCTCCCGCAGGGATGGAACTGGTTTCCATTGGCCAGGAGCCGGGAGGAATACCGTATATTGTGTACCGTTTTGTTCGTTAGGTCTTCTGCAGGGGCGGTATATTTTCATGTGGCCATCTTCCGGAAAATTCTTCAGGTGAAAAACTCGTGAATGCACTTTTGTTATCGGTTATCATCCCTGCTTACAATGAAGAGACCCGTCTCCCCTCTTATCTGGATCAGGTGGTCGAATTTCTCCATCGACAGCCCTTCTCATTCGAGGTTATTGTGGTGGACGATGGCAGCAATGACAGAACGGTGGCCATTGTCAGCGAGCTCATGCAACACCATTCCTGCCTCCGGCTGGAAGCTCTTACCCGCAATTGCGGAAAGGGATCTGCGGTTAAAAAGGGGATGGCTTCTGCGAAGGGGGAGATTCGTCTTTTTGCCGATGCGGATGGGGCAACGCCTATCGAGGAAATCCAACGACTGCTCGATGCGGTTAAGGCGGGCGCAGATATTGCCATCGGCTCACGGGCAGTGAGATCAGACCAGTGTGTTGTGAAGGGTCGGTTGCATCGAAAAATCATCGGGACCGTCTTCAATGGTCTGATTCGAGTACTTGCGGTCCGGGGCATTCAGGATACTCAGTGCGGTTTCAAGATGTTCACCGCTTCCGCTGCCGATAGTATCTTTCCACAGCAACGGGTCAATGGATTCGGGTTTGACGTGGAAGTTCTCTTCCTAGCCCAACACTATGGATTTAAGATTGCCGAGGTGCCGATCAACTGGTCCGATATTAAAGGGACCAAGGTTCGGCTGGTGCAGGATTCTTTCAGAATGCTGTGTGATGTACTGCGGGTGAGGTTGAATAACCTTGTCGGTATCTATTCGCGCCATGCGGGGTGAGCATTTGGGGGCTTCAGCTCTTATTGTCGTTCACACGGGACGCCAGATGCCTGCCTAGCAGGCCGGCAATGGCGTCACGCAGTTCCTGATCAACCACGGTGGCTGTTTGCTCGGCTATCTGCTCCTGTTCGGCGGTAGAGAGTTGGCGCGGCGCCGGCGGCGAGGTTTTTACGGTGACCGGTGGCATTTCCGGCCGCCCCGCCCGCAGGTAGATGTCCGTGATGAGGTCACATCCGAGCCGGGCGTTGAGCCGGGCCATGATGTCGCGCTTGAGGAAGGTAAGCTGTTGCATCCAAGGGGCGTTGGCGACCATGACGGTCAGGACGCCGTCGCGGAATCCGGAGGGACGGGCCTGGGCTGCGATTGCCGGGCCGACCGTCCCGTCCCAGACGAGCCAGATTTTTCCTTCCTGGAGCCGCTTTTCCGCCGGTTGGCCGTGCAGTACCGTGGCGAGCAGGTCGGCTACGGCGAGGGGGCGGGGCATCCTCCGGCGTTTTTCACCGGCGGCCATGACGTTTCCGGTGGAGGAATCCCCCGATAATCTGCCCTGCCACGGCCCCTGCGATGGTCAGGGGAATGAATTTCCAGCTGAAGCCCGATTTGATGCGCAGGTAGATGATGAGGGGAATGGAGATGTGGACGTAGAAATACCAGCCGAAAGTGAATTTTTCGTAGCTCTGCCGCAGATAGCCTAGAGGAATGTTTATGGCCAGCGCGAGCAGAATGAGACCGGTAAGGAGCAAAAGGGGATGCATCGGCTCATAGTAGGGATTTGGCGAAATTTTGTCAATCCGCTTCTTGAGTGCACGTATGCACCGGACCGACACCATGCCGGGAACCCTGGTGGAAAGGTGATGTATGGTTAACGAAGGTGATTTTGTGGCAATTTTCAATTCGATTCATCGGGTCATGAAGGCGGAGGCGCTTCTCAAGGGGCGCAGCGTGCCGATGCTGCTCATTCCCGCTCCCCGCAACATCAGCGCCGACTGTGGCCTGGCTATCAGGTACGCCGCGGCGGACCGGGAGGTCGTGGAAGCGGCGCTTGCGGAGGCAGGGCTCGTGCCGGAGTCGATTTATGAGAAACGGGATGGGAAGTTTTTGGAGGCTGGGGCTAGGGGCTAGGGGCTAGGGGCTAGGGGCCGAGGACCAGTCCTTTACCGGTTCCCGATCCCTGGTCCCGGCTTTTAAAAGGAGATATCGATGAAAACCATAGATTGCCGGAATATGGCCTGTCCCCTGCCGGTGGTGACTGTCAGGCGGGCATTGGCGGAGGCACCGGGAGAGACGCTCCAGGTGTTACTGGATGATGGGGCTCCCCGCGAGAATGTTGCCCGGTTTGCGGCGAACCGCGGATTTGCGGTAACGGAGACCTCTGTGAAGGATGGTGTTGCACTGGTGATAACGGGAGATGCTGCTCCTGTCACGGCTGGAAGCGGAACAGCTGTCGGCCCGACCGTGATGTTAATTGCCTCAGATCGACTCGGGGACGGGCCGGAAGAGCTGGGGCGACTGCTCATGAAAAACTTCATCATCACGCTGCTGGAACTGGAGCGGTTGCCGGATCGCATCCTGTTCGTCAATAGCGGCGTCCTCCTTGCCACCGACGGGTCGGAGGTCGTCGAAGCCCTTGAAAAACTGGGTGACCGTGGGATCGAGATCCTCTCCTGCGGCATCTGTCTCGACTACTTTCACCGCAGAAACAAGCTCCGGGCCGGTGAGGTGACCAACATGTTCTCCATCGCCGAGAGCCTTCTCACTGCCGGGTCGGTTGTGCGGGTGTGAAAGGTGAAAGGTGAAAGGTGAAAGGTGAAAGGTGAAAGGTGAAAGGTGAAAAAGCGGGGGAAAAATTGTCTTGACAAAAACTCTTGCGCCCATCTATAGTTAACCTCTTTACTGGTGGATATTTGCGAGCCGAGGGCAGGTGTTTGACCTGATCTCCAACCATATGAAATAATTAGAGTTTGCATGTTCGAAAACCTTTCCGATAAGCTTGACCTGGTCTTCAAGAAGCTGCGGGGCCAGGGGGTGATGACCGAAGACAACGTCAAGGAGGCCCTGCGCGAGGTCCGGCTGGTACTCCTTGAGGCCGACGTTAACTTCAAGGTCGTCAAGGATTTTGTCGAAAAGGTCCGGAGTCGTGCCGTCGGCACTGAGGTGCTGCAGAGTCTCTCCCCCGGTCAGCAGGTGATCAAGATCGTCCACGACGAACTGGTCGCCCTCATGGGTGGAGGTGAGGACAACAGCCTCGATCTGGCAGCCAAGCCGCCGGTGGCCATCATGATGGTTGGCCTCCAGGGGGCCGGAAAGACCACGACCTGCGGTAAACTCGCCCGTTACCTGAAGGGGCAGCGTCGACGCCCCCTGCTGGTGCCGGCCGACGTCTACCGGCCGGCCGCCATCGAACAGCTGAAGACCCTCGGGCGGCAGCTCTCCATTGAGGTGGTCGATGCCCGGGCCGACCAGAATCCGGTTGATATCTGCCGGGATGCCCTGCAGTATGCCGAGAGGGCAGGTTTCGACACGGTTATTTTCGATACCGCCGGCCGGCATCAGATCGACGATTTCCTCATGGACGAGCTGGCCAGGATCAAGGAGGCTGTCGAGCCCCGGGAGATTCTGTTCGTTGCGGACGCCATGACCGGCCAGGAAGCCGTCAATGTTGCCAGCGGCTTCAATGAGCGTCTCGACATCACCGGTGTGGTCTTGACCAAGCTGGACGGCGATGCCAAGGGGGGGGCAGCTCTCTCCATCAAGGCGGTCACCGGTCGTCCGGTCAAGTTTGCGGGTATCGGCGAGAAGCTGGATGCCCTCGAAGTATTCCATGCCGATCGCCTGGTGTCGCGCATCCTCGGCATGGGTGATGTGCTGACCCTGGTTGAGAAGGCCCAGTCGGTGTTCGACGCCAAGGATGCGGAGCGGCTCCAGCAGAAACTTAAGAAGAGCCAGTTCGACCTTGAGGATTTCAAGGCCCAACTCCAGCAGATCAAGAAGATGGGGTCAATTGATTCCCTCCTCGGCATGATTCCCGGCGTCGGGAAGATGATGAAACAGGTCCAGGGCGCCCAGCCTTCTGAAAAGGAGATGAAGCGGATCGAGGCGATCATCGATTCCATGACCCGCGTGGAACGCGCCAACCATGCCATCATCAACGGCAGTCGTCGCCTCCGCATAGCCAAGGGAAGCGGTACCTCGGTGCAGGAAGTCAATCAGCTCCTCAAGCGCTTTACCGAAGCGCAGCGGGTTATGAAGCAGTTGCAGAAGCTCGGCCCTAAGGGCCTCATGAAGGGGATGGGTGGACTTGGCAAGGGGATGTTCCCTTTTTCATAACGTCGGTTATACTTACAGACTACATAAACTAGACTCTCAGGCGGTCCATGGACCGTCACACCACCAGGAGGAAGAAATGGCAGTAAAAATCAGGCTTGCCCGGGCAGGCGCAAAGAAGAAACCCTTTTACCAGATCGTCGTTGCCGATGTGCGCTCTAAGCGCGACGGGCGTTTCATCGCCAATGTCGGTACCTATGATCCGAACCAGAACCCTGCAGCCGTAACTTTCGAAGAGGGTAAAACTCTTGAATGGCTCGGCAAAGGCGCTCAGCCGACCGATACCGTCAAACAGATCCTCAAGCAAGCCGGAATCTGGGAGAAATTCGTTTCCAAAGCCGTGTAATCCTGTTCCCCCCGGTCCGCCGGACATTCCACATCGACAGAGGATACCGACATGAAACAGCTTGTAGAAACCATTGCCAAATCGCTCGTAGATGATCCCACTCAGGTGAAGGCAACCGAGGAGATGGAAGAGGATACGACCGTTATCAAGCTGACTGTGGCAAAAGAGGACATGGGGCGGATTATCGGCAAGGAAGGGCGGACCGCAAAGGCAATCAGGACTCTGCTGAATGCGGTTTCCACCAAGGATAACAAGAAGGCTGTCCTGAAAATCGTCGAGTAATGCCGGATCGTACCGAACCGATGCTGATCGGCAAGATTGCTGCACCCCACGGAATCAGGGGGCAACTGCGGGTGATCTCCTACTCGGGGGAGCCTGCCAACCTGACCGGTCTCAGGTCGGTTATGCTGAAGGGAGCCACGGGCGACATGGAGCAGTTTGCCGTTGCCGGGGCTACTGTGCATGGCACGAAACTGCTCCTGACGCTCAAGGGATATACAGAGATAAATCAGGTACTCCATCTTGTTGGGCGGGAACTGTATGTCGACAGGGATCAGCTCCCCCCTCTCGATGATGGAGAGTATTACTGGTGCGACCTCATCGGGCTACGGGTCATGACCGATCAGGGTGATCTTCTGGGCAACCTGACGGAGATCATTGCCACCGGCAGTAACGATGTGTATGTTGTAACCGCCGGGGAGCGTGAATACCTTATTCCCGCCCTGGCTGACGTGGTTCTGGATGTCGATCTGACTGCCGGCACCATGATGGTCAGCCCCCCGGAGGGGCTGTTAGATCTATGAAAATCGATATCCTGACGCTCTTCCCGGCGATGTTCGACGGGCCACTTACCGAGAGCATAGTCAAGCGGGCGGTGGAGAAGGGGCTTGTGGAGATAGACCTCCACAATATCCGCGACTATGCCGCCGACCGTCACCGGACCACTGATGACGCCCCCTATGGCGGGGGAGCCGGCATGGTCATGAAGATCGAGCCGCTGGCTGCCTGTATCGAGGCGGTTCTGGAGGCGAATCCCGCAGGACGCATTATCCTGACCACCCCCCGTGGCAAGCCGTTTACCCAGGGGATGGCTGAGGAGCTGGCCCGGGAAGACGGCCTTGTCATCATCTGCGGTCGGTACGAAGGGGTTGATGAGCGTGTCCGGGAGCTGTTCGGTGCGGACGAGATTTCCCTCGGCGATTTTGTCCTGACCGGCGGAGAGATCGCCGCCATGGCCATGACGGATGCGGTGACGCGGCTGATTCCCGGAGTGCTGGGAAGTGCCGAATCAGCCGCTGCCGATTCCTTTTCCGACGGGCTCCTGGAATATCCGCACTATACGCGGCCTCCCGAGTTCAGAGGGCTTTGTGTGCCGGAGGTGCTCCTGTCGGGGAACCACCGCAAGATTGATCGCTGGCGGCGTTGCCAGTCCCTGGGGCGCACCCTGCGGGAACGTCCCGACCTGCTGGCTGCCGCGCAGCTGACCGATGACGACCACCGTTGTCTGCGTGAGCTTGGCCGGGAAGAATCATGACAGATTCCGTGGCACCTGCCGCCAACGTGTGTATTGCCCTGCTTCACTATCCGGTTTATGACAAGAATCGGCAGGTGGTTACCACTGCGGTGACAAACCTGGACCTGCACGACATTGCCCGCGCGGCCAAGACCTTCGGGCTCTTTCGCTATTACGTGGTGACACCGGTCGTTGATCAGCAAAAGCTTGTAGAACGGGTGATACGGCACTGGCAGGAGGGGTGGGGGGCAACCTACAACCCCAGGCGTAAGGCCGCCCTTGACCAGGTGCGGTTGCTCGCAGGACTTGACGATGTGCTGGCCGAGATGACAGAGGCTTACGGCCGCCCTCCCCGGATCGTGGTTACCGGTGCCCGGGAACGGGAAGGAGCAGTTTCTTACAGGGAACTGGCGGAGCTCTGCCGTGGCAGTGGTCAGCCATATCTGCTTCTGTTCGGCACCGGCTGGGGAATGACGGAGGAGGTATTCGACCGGGCAGATTACGTACTTCCCCCCATCAAGGGACCGACAGAGTATAATCACCTTTCGGTCCGCTCAGCGGTTTCCATTATACTGGATCGTCTGTTCGGGGGACGGGATTGACTGAGGGAATGCGTACCCCGCAAGGGGCAGGTTCGATATATGACAGTTTTTTGAAATAATTTGTGCTCATTCACGTATTCGTGGCTGAGTACGTTTAGGGAATAAAATAACCAGGAAAGCTTTTGCAAGCATAAGAAAGGAAGAAAGAACATGAACAAGATTGACGCCATCGAAATGGACCAGATGAAAAAGAACATTCCGCCCTTCAAGGCGGGTGACACAGTGCGGGTGCAGGTCAAGATCGTGGAAGGTGACAAGAGCCGTATCCAGGCCTTCCAGGGTGTGGTGATCGGTCGCCAGAATGGTGGTATCCGTGAGACCTTCACCGTCCGGAAAATCTCCAACGGTATCGGGGTCGAGCGCTGCTTCCCCCTCCATTCGCCGATTGTCGACGCCATCGAGGTTATTACCCGTGGCCACGTGCGGCGGGCGAAGCTGTACTACCTGCGCAAACTGCGGGGCAAGGCGGCGCGCATCCGCGAAAAGAAATACGTCGCTCAATAAGGGCGTCGCTCAATAAGGCGTCGCACAGTAACAGGCTGGAAAGCCCCGGTTTCCGGGGCTTTTTTTGTTATCTGCACTAAGAACTTATTCGCGCATAAGCTTTCCCGCCTTGCATTCCGTCTTCACGGCATCTTTGCCCGGCTTTCAATCGCAAAATCCTCGACGTAGTCCCGACTACGCCTGTGGTTTTGCTCAATCAAGCCAGTCAAATTTGCCATAAATCCGGACGCAATGCCTGATAAAGTTATTTACGGACAAGTTCTAAATGACAAGGGGGCTCCGTGGACCTGTTCGGCCAGACACTGCAGCCGACCGCCTGGCAATTTGAGGAACTGGCCGCACGACAGGGTTATCGCCAGGTTGCCGGGGTGGACGAGGCGGGGCGTGGGCCCCTGGCCGGTCCGGTTGTTGCCGCTGCAGTGATCCTTCCTCCGGGAGTCGAACTGCCCGGGGTCGACGATTCGAAAAAGCTGACCCCCTCCTGTCGGGACGAATTGTACGATCTCATCTTTTCCCGCGCGATCACGGTCGGCGTCGGGATGGGGGATCATCACCTCATCGACCGCATCAACATCCTCCAGGCGACATTGACAGCCATGGCCCAGGCTGTAGATTCCCTGGTCTTCCCCCCCGATTACCTCCTCATCGACGGCATCTCACGTATCTCTGTTCCGATTCCCCAGCGCACCATAAAAAAGGGGGACAGTGCCAGCATCTCAATCGCCGCTGCTTCCATTATTGCCAAGGTTACCCGTGACCGGCTCATGATTGCCTATGATCGGCAGTACCCCGGGTACGGATTCGCGAAACACAAGGGGTATGGCTGTGCAAGCCACATGGCGGCCATTGCCGCCCTCGGCCCCTGTCCAATCCATCGCACCACCTTCCGGGGGGTGAAAGAACACGTGAAAGGTGAAAGGTGAAAGGTGAAAGGTGAAAGGTGAGGCGGGTTCGGACAACAGGAGTGTCGGCGCAAGGGGAGAAGAAATTGCCGTAGCCTATCTGAAGGGGAAGAAATATGCCATCCTGGAGCGGAACTTCAGCTGCAAGGGGGGCGAGGTGGACATTGTTGCCCGAGATGGAGGGACTCTGGTGTTCGTGGAGGTAAAGAGCCGTCGGAGCCAATCCTACGGGCCTCCACAGTTGAGCGTCACTCCCTTCAAACAGCGGCAGATATCCAAGGCGGCCCTCACCTGGCTGGCAAAAAACCGCCAGCATGACACCAGTGCCCGCTTCGACGTGATTGCCATCCTTCTCAGGGACCACCAGGTCCCTGCCATTGATCACATCCCCAACGCCTTCGATCTGGCGTACTGATTCCCGGCTGGTGGAGCGGAATTGGCGACATTTTCCTGTGCATGCCGGCTGTTGCCGTGCATATCGTTGCAATGCCGCCTTCCCTGTGATAATAATCCAGTGGTGACATGGTCCGCTTCCCTCTCCGGCCCTCCTGCAGGGGAAGGGCAGAAGGGGTATGAGGTCGGACCCTATCGAATGATACATTGTACTCAGTTGACAAAATATGTGGAGATGACTATGGACTTTACCGTAGCCCTGGCGCAGATAAAGCCGAAGCTCGGCTGTGTTGCCGACAACCTGGCTCTGGCGGAAGTGTCAGTGGCCGATGCCGTCAAAGCCGGAGCTGAGCTGGTGCTCTTTCCGGAACTGGCACTGACCGGCTATTTCCTCAAGGACCTGGTGCCGGATGTCGCCCTGAGTCTCGATGCTCCGGAAATCAACCGGCTCAAGGAGCTGTCCCGCCACATTGCCATTGTTATCGGCTGTGTGGAGGTCTCTTCCGATTACCGTTTTTTCAACTCGGCCCTCTACTTCGAGGCGGGGGAGCTGAGGCATGTGCACCGCAAGGTCTATCTCCCTACCTACGGGATGTTCGACGAGCAGCGCTACCTCGCTCGGGGGGAGAGATTCCGCGCCTTTGACAGCCGGTTCGGCCGGCTGGGGATTCTGATCTGCGAGGACATGTGGCACCTGTCTGCCCCCTATATCCTTGCAATGGATGGGGCCACCACGCTCCTCTGCCTTTCCAGCAGTCCTGGCCGGGGGGTAAGCGAGGACGAAAGCCTCGGTTCCACATCCGCCTGGCAGAAGCTGACCGCCACTACCGCCATGTTCCTGAATTGCCGGGTGCTTTACTGCAACCGGGTTGGCTATGAAGATGGTGTCAGCTTTTGGGGAGGATCGGAGGTGGTGAGCCCTGCGGGAAGCGTTACCGCCCGTGGCAGGCTGTTTGAAGAGGATCTGGTCCTGGCCCGGGTTGAAGAGGGGGAATTGCGCCGTGAACGGATATTCTCCCCCTTGATGCGGGACGAGAGCCTGTCCGTTACCCTCAAGGAACTGGCACGGATCGACCGGGAAAGGGGATGCTGATGGGAAGTCTTGGAATGAATACGGCACTCGCTCGAACGATCCTGGTAGGGTTCATTCGCGAAGAGGTACGCAAGGTCGGCCTCACGCGCGCAGTGCTCGGCCTGTCCGGCGGCATCGATTCGGCCCTGGTCGCCTTCCTTGCGGCCGAGGCTCTCGGTCCCGAGAATGTCCAGGCCATCATCATGCCGTACCGTACCAGCAACCCGGAGAGCGAAGCTCACGCGCGTCTGGCGGCGGAGCAGCTCGGGATACGCCACGACGTGATCGAGATAACATCGATGGTGGATGCCTATTTCGAAAGCTATCCCGATGCCGACAACATGCGGCGGGGGAACAAGATGGCCCGGGAGCGGATGACCATCCTCTATGACCATTCGGCGGCTTGGTCTGCCCTGGTCCTCGGCACCAGCAACAAGACCGAACTCCTCCTCGGTTACGGTACCCTGTACGGCGATATGGCGAGCGCTCTCAATCCCATCGGCGATATCTACAAGAGCCAGGTCTGGCAGCTGTCGGAAGCGATGGGGGTGCCCCGGGTAATCATCGACAAGAAACCCTCCGCCGACCTGTGGGCCGGCCAGACTGATGAGCAGGAACTGGGATTCACCTACCGGGAAGTGGACGAACTCCTCTATCACATGATCGACCTGCGGTACAGCCGTAACGAGCTGATTGTCAAGGGGTTCGGGGCCGACTTCATTGACAAGATTCAGGCGAAGGTGCAGAATTCCCACTTCAAGCGCCGCCTGCCGGTCATTGCCAAGGTTTCTAACAGGACGATAGACCGGGATTTCCGCTACTCCCGCGACTGGGGGAAATAAAGTTATGAGTTCTTAGTTTTGAGTTCTTAGTTGTATAACTCAAAACTCAAAACTCAAAACTCAAAACTCAACACCATCATGGCCTATGGTACTCTTTACATCGTCGCTACTCCCATCGGCAATCTGGAGGACATGACCTTCCGGGCTGTCCGCATCCTCAAGGAGGTTGACCTCGTCGCTGCCGAGGATACCCGCCACTCCCGCAAGCTTCTGACCCACTTTGGCATTTCTCGCCCTCTTACCTCCTATTACGATCACAACCAGAACTTCAAGGGGAACTACCTCCTGGAGCGCCTCCAGGCCGGAGATTCTGTCGCGCTCATCTCCGACGCAGGAACCCCTTGCATCTCCGATCCCGGCTATCAGCTGGTGAGGGATGCGGTGGCCGCGGGGATCACCGTGGTCCCTGTTCCCGGTCCGTCTGCCGCTATCACGGCCCTTTCTGCAGCCGGCCTTCCCACCGATGCCTTTGTCTTCGCCGGTTTCCTGCCGAACCGGGCCGGAAAACGGCGGGAAAAGCTCTCCTCTCTGACAGGGGAGCAGCGGGTGATAGTTTTTTACGAATCCCCCAACCGCCTCCTTGCCACCCTGGCGGATATGCTGGAGCTATTTGGTGTGCGGGAGGTGGTTGTGGCGCGGGAGCTGACTAAAATATATGAGGAGTTCGTCCGGGGGCCGCTGCCTGATGTCCTTGCCGGTCTTGAGGGAAGGCAGATCAAGGGGGAGGTGGTGATCCTGGTTGCTCCTTCGGATGCTCCCGAAGCGCCGTCGGTGGAGGATGTGCCCAAACTGCTCCAGCACTGCCTGGAGGAAGGGCTTTCCCTGAAAGATGCCGTAAAGCAGGTAGCTCTGGAGACCGGACATTCGCGCAGTGCGGTGTATGAAGAAGCACTCCGGCTCAAGGGAGCGGGGTGATGAACAGGGGAATATTCCGCGGCATTACGGGCAATGTCCTGGTTTTGGGGCTCGTCAGTTTTTTCACCGACGTCTCCAGTGAGATGATCTATCCTCTTCTTCCTCTCTTTCTGACCACCGTCCTCGGCGCCGGCCCGGCATTTCTTGGCATCATCGAGGGGGTGGCTGAATCTACCGCCTCCCTCCTCAAGCTCATCTCCGGCATCCTTTCCGACCGACTACCGAGACGTAAGGGGCTCGTACTGGCCGGATACACCGTTTCCGCCTTGGCCCGACCGCTCATCGCCGTGGCGGCGACCCCCATGGCCGTTCTCAGTATTCGTTTCGCCGACCGGGTTGGCAAGGGGATACGTACCTCCCCCCGGGATGCGCTCATTGCCGATTCTGTCGATGCCGGAGTGCGGGGGAAGGCCTTTGGCTTTCACCGCTCTATGGACCATGCGGGGGCCATTGTCGGACCGCTCGTAGCGACAGCCTGCCTCGCCTGGTTTGCCCTCGACCTGCGGACTGTATTCTGGCTTGCCGCCATTCCGGGTATCCTTGCAGTGCTCCTCATAATCCTGAAAGTCCGGGAAACTGGTCGACGTCATCTTGAGAATGGTCGCTTCCTGTTCACGATTCCCAAAGGCAGGCTGCGTACCTACCTGCTGATCCTCTTTCTCTTTACCCTTGGCAACTCATCCGATGCTTTTCTTCTTCTCCGGGCTGGCCAGCTCGGGGTGACACCTGCCTTCATCCCGCTCCTCTGGACCTTCTTTCACCTCATAAAGATGCTTGCCACCATGCCGTTTGGTGCGCTTTCAGACCGGGTCGGCCGGCGCGGTGTCATCGTCGCAGGCTGGTCTGTCTACGCCCTTGCATACGGAGGATTTGCCCTGGCGACGACTGAACTGCACATCTGGCTCCTGTTTGCGTTCTACGGACTGTTCTATGGCCTGACCGAAGGGGTGGAAAAGGCACTCCTGTCTGATATTGCCACCCCTGCTGAGCGAGGGGCGGCGTTCGGCTGGTACAACTGCGCCATCGGTATCGGCGCTCTGCCGGCCAGCGTCATCTTCGGCCTGCTCTGGCAGCGGTTGGGCCCTCACGTCGCCTTCGGCTGCGGTGCGTTGGTAGCATGTCTTGCGGGCCTGCTTCTGCTGATCTTCGTTCCGGCCCGGCGGCCGGGAGTCCCCAGCTGACAGCTATCACGCTGTTTTCTCACCCTGTCTTCCTGTTTATCTGCTGATTCCAGTACCCCCCTTTTTTATCCCCTGTGGAAGTAACACGATTTAATATGATGAATTTAGTGAAATGACGTTATGAGCGGGATATGACGATGAGCTGGCGTCTACGTAGCCGTTGGCATTCAGGTGGGCCATTTGTTGTATTCCTTTAACTGTCCGATATCAGACAAAAAATCTCATTAAGCCAAGCGTGCCAAGCCATAAAGTGATTTGGCCAGTTTTATGCACCGTAAACCAAGCCTCAGTGTCGGTCGATTAAAGACAAAAGCGCGGAAGAAGAGTTTTTGGGTCTCATGATGCAAGTAAGTACTTGCAACTAGGGCTATAAAACTGCCCCGCAGGGGTGTATGGGTTCTTTTTATTGTTTCGATGGAGAAATGCTTCAATTTTGTGAAATTATGCGCAACATTGGTTGTCATTCAGTAAATTAATGTTAACCTTCAAAGAACTATCTGCTCAACATCTGTAGTGTATACAGGGGTCGAACTTGGTCAGGACCCAACCTGAATATGATACCAGGGAGAGGATATTGTGTGCCGCCCTGAAGCTTTTCGCAGAGCGGGGCTATGCCGGCGCCTGTACCAAGGAGATAGCACATGAGGCGGGGGTCGCCGAAGTGACCCTGTTTCGTCATTTCGTCAGCAAGGACAAACTCCTCGAAGAGGTGATGTCCCATTTTACGTTTATTTCCGTCATGCCGCAGCTTCTCACGGAGATTGCCGCTCTTCCCTGCGAGGAGGCACTTGCCACCCTTGCTGGAAGTTTCATCGACCATCTCGCCTTGAGAAAGGAGTGGGTGAAAATCATGCAGGCTGAGATGCAGCGCGCTCCGGAGAAGCTTTTCACTGTTTATCATGCATTCCTGGATGACCTGCTCGGTGGATTTGTCGCCTGTTTTCGCCAACTGCAGAAGCGGGGCTGCCTGGGAGACTTTGACCTGGAATTGGGGGCACGTATGTTTCACGGTTTCTGTTTCAGTTATTTCCTCCAGGAAGAAATCCAGGGAAGGAAGAGTTACAAGTTTACCAATCGTGATTTGGTAATCCGCGAGTACGTACGGATATTTCTGTATGGCACGTCAAACAGGTGTCCTGTGATGCCAAGTACTACTTAAAGCCCCTTAGGGTACGCAATAGTGAAGAATCAAGTGATACAAGGTGGACGTTGAACGGTGAGGTGAAATCAGGTGCAAAAGGGGGGATGCATCGACGAAGCAGTCAGAAGAAAGCGGCAACATGTGAT
>MTLC01000697.1_pt1 | contig 22492 bp, 20 predicted proteins | sample 1982451 | NCBI WGS metagenome assembly MTLC01 (sample SAMN05710165, study PRJNA340218) | biofilm metagenome | isolation source: sample SPH anode biofilm adapted to +100 mV | place: USA | collected 2012-02-03 | reverse complement strand
CAGGCCGGTGTGAAAGGCCAGGCCGGTGTGAAAGGCCAGGCCGGTGTGAAAGCCAGGCCGGTGTGAAAGCCAGGCCGGTGTGAAAGCCAGGCCGGTGTGAAAGCCAGGCCGGTGTGAAAATGAAAATCGCTTATGGCCGCTGTAAGAGCCTGCGCCGGGGAGCTGGATACTGGGACTATCTGTTCGCGATGGCTTCTGCTACTGCAACAAGAGACTGCCTATGATGGTCCGAGGGGATTTTCCGAAAAGCGTCGATAAGTCTTTCCTCATCATGCGTCAACCTGTCGGGTGACCGCTCTTTTGCCGGAAACAGGTCGCCGACTGAAATGTCGAGGGCACCGCAAATCTGCTGAAGCTTGTCGGTGTTCAGCTTTGTTGAACCATTTTCGTACTTCTGAATCTGCTGAAAAGTAACGCCTACCTCTTCTGCAAGCTTCTCCTGGGTAAGCCCGGCCCTAAGCCTGTAAAACCTGACCTTCTTCCCAATTTCCCTGCTCGATTGCACGTTCATAAGTGACTCCCGGCGCGCAGAATACAGGCGAGGGGCTACCACTTCCACTGTTAGAAATTAGAATATACTGGTAAATGCAACCTATGTTTGGTATAATGCGGTTTCTTCAACCACGATTAGGCCATGGGACGTGGTTGCTGTCTAAGGAATAGCTGAAATCGGGTCAGAAAAATTCTCTGCAGGAGGTGGAAATGGCCCGAAGCGCTGTACCTGAGCTGTATGAGTTGGATTGTGGCCGCGACATTCTTGGGATGTCCGTGGCAGTGGAGGAGGAATTGTACCGGCTGGTGCAATCCTTCGGCAGACCGTGGGAGAGAGGATGGTGGACGGAGTTGTTGCATCGAATTCACGAGACGCATACTGAAACTGAAGGGGATCTGGAGGTACTTGTGCCCTTTCCTCTGGTCCGGGACTTGTTGGTGCAATGTCGTGTCGAGCACGACAGCGAAGGGTGGTACCTGCTCTGCCGGATCGCCAGGGACCGCATCCTGGACGATATCATGGGCGCAGGAAAGTGAAGATGCAGTCGTTTGAACTTGAGAGATGATATTTCAACGAGATAGGAGGTAGTGAAATGCTTTTAAGGATGTTCGTTGTGCTCGTGTCTTTTCTGACGTTAACGACTGTAGCAGATGCCGCCGGGGAAAAGAGTCTCAGAGAGGCCTTGACCGCATCCGGTAATGTCCGGCAGGTATATGCCGCCGATGACCGCAGCACGCTTGTAATCCCAAATCACACTAATGTACAGGGAGTGATAACGCCGGAGTTCGTGCAGGAACTGCAAGCTCTCTGCCCGACCCCCTTGGAAGTAAAGAAACTCCGTAAAGGGCAGGACCCTATCACCGGGAAGTCGGTTGAACGAACGGAAATAGTGCCGTTCGACGGAAAGGAGATCACTGAGGGACTGTCCTGCAAAGGCGAGTTCAGCGTCCCGCTAGTCTTCGGTGAGACACGCACCAGCCAGACGATGTCAGCGTTTTTTGTGAAGTCCTTCATAATGCAGCATGAAAGGTCCCAGCCACCTGTGTATAAGACGGTAGCACTCCCTGACCCCAGCAAGATAGTTGTGCCAAAGGAAGGACCAGTCACCTTTCTGAAAGAAACTCCCATTGAAAGCTCCATCGGCAGGGGCATTGTGGCAGCGGTTGACGGTTTAGCAAGCCTCTTCGGGAGCAAGGAGGTTTACTTTGACGACATCGACCTCCTTCAGTACCTAGCAGCCTTGGCGAAGAAGACTGGCTCGGCACAGCGGTTTGTAATTAATCAGCCGGTATACACCCAACAGCTTGGATGGCAGGATCATTTCGAGGAAGTGGATACACCGAAGGCCATGGCCTACGTCTTTGCCAATCAAGATCGGAAAAAATGGTTTGTCTCCCTGAACGGCCCGGTGAAGCTAGTTGCCACGATGAAGCACGAGGGAAAAGGATTGCCCAAGAGCTACATTGCCTTGGACAGGGGGCTGGAGGATGTTGATTTCGTGCCCCTTGGAGGGCGGCCCAGGGACTGACGGTGCAGGTAGCCACTGCTTCTTGTGGTGAAGTCGAATGAAGTCCTGACAATGTAAAGGAGGGGTACAAGGATGCGACTGTGGATTAGGGCTGTTTTCTTTTTTTGTTTTCTTTTGGCTGCGATAACAGGCTGTGGCGGCGGAGGGGGGGCAACCTCTGCCCCCACCGGAGGAGCGGCGGCAGCTAAGATTGCGGTGGATGCCGGGGGCTGGTCTGGAACAATGACCTTGACGACCCCGGCGGGGACAAGCCAGCTTGCGCTTTACGTTGATAGCTCTCCATCCGTCAGCAATGGCGTTACTCGGCTCGGTACCTACAAGTTTGTCGGTGGACCGCTGGATGGGAAAGAGGGCATTGTTGATGTTCCATCCGGGCAGAATATAAACAGCATAGAAGGCTTTGATGTTTTACTAACCGCCTATGATGCCTCCTTTGTCCAACTGACCGGCAGGGTGTCCGCTACCCTTGTCAACGGGCAAAAAGTCTCGGCAATCACGCTGACCGGCACGCGGGTTGCCGGACAGTCTATAATCGGTGCCGGTACCTTGAACAAAGTCGTTCCCACGGTGGCGGCTGTGACCCCCTCACATGCACCTGTAGGAACCTCGATCACGATCACCGGAACGAACTTCGATGTCAACAGCAACAGCCTCGTGGCATTCAATGGGGGTGAGGCGGTCACCCCCGTTTCGGTCAGTCCGGATGGAACGACAATCACGGTGACAGTGCCGACCGGGGCGCAGTCTGGCGCAGTGACTGTTAGTGTGGGCGCTGAGTCCGCGACGACAACCACAACCTTTACTGTAGATACGAACGCCGTACCTGTAATATCGCAAGTGCTGCCTGCAACTCTGCTCAAAGGACAAGGGTTCACTATCGTCGGAACCGGCTTCGACCCCTGGAACAGCTTCCTACTCCCGAACGACCCTCGTTTCACCATCAGCCTAACCGATGCTGCTTCACAGACATGGACTCTGCTAATGCCAAACAATGCGGGACCAGGTAATTTAATGATTACGGTGGCTGTCGTCCCAATCGGTGTAGCCTCTGGCAATGGAACCCTTCAAGTCACCGTCGATGGGGTTCTGTCCAACCTCTTTCCAGTAATGGTGCAGTGATACCAGGGGATAAAAACAGAGCGTAATGAAATGGTTGCTTAGGTTAGAGAGCGGCTGCCGTCAATTCGGTAGCCGCTCTCTTTATGTGCCGTAGAAGGAATTAGCAGTGGGGTGGACTGTAGCCGGAACCATGTGAGGCATTGATCAACATCGAGCTGTGCACCCTCTAAGAGGGGGGCGACTGACGCGTAATGCGCATTTTAGTAGGCTATAAAAACAAAGTTCGTTCGAATGCCTGCCAGAGGAACTTATATTTTTGCAACATTCTGAGCAAATCGAGAGCCGTCATTCCCGTATTTCGGTAATACCAGTTCCGTGCTCGCTCCACAGGTACATTAAGATCGCGCGCCGCTTGCTTTGTCGTAATTCTCTGCCCACGCAGCATCCTCACGATACTTCCTGTTAAATCCCTATTGCTGAATTCGCTTGTGTGGCAAATCTGCCACAGAATCTCACTGGACATACTGCCCTCCTTAATTGACAATACCGCGGGAATATTCAGACTTGTAACGCGGGGAAACCCAAGCATGCAAGAAACGGGTACGACTTATACGCCAGATGAAATAAAACGCATGCGGCTTAAAGGTGCCATGTATATCCGTATGTCAACGGAGCTGCAGGTAGAGTCGCCGGAAAACCAGGAGCGTGCCATCCGCGCCTACGCCGCTCAGTACGGCATTGAAATCGTTAAAGTTTATGCCGACTTGGGGGTTAGCGGGATAAATACTGAAAAGCGGGAACAGTTCCAAGCCTTGATCGCCGATGTGGAGCAGGGGCGTAATGGCTACAATATTGTTTTGTACCTGGACGAAAGCCGCTGGGGGCGTTTTGTAGACAGCCGCGAAGCTGACTACCATCGCATGAGACTGGAGCGCAAAAATGTCGTGTGCCAGTCCTGCGAAAAGCAGCTTACCTTTAAGAGCAATATTGCCGACCGCATTATGACACTGCTTCGAGACGAGAGCGCAAGCGACTATTGCCGCCAGCTTTCTCAGAAAGTGTGGGTGGGGCAGTGCAACCTAGTGACGAAAGGGTTCCGGCAAGGGGGCGTGGCCGGGTTTGGGCTTAGGCGCATGTTATTGGATGAAGCCGGTAGCCCCAAGCAGGAACTGACAATGGGGCAGCGAAAAAGCCTCCTAACTGAGCGGGTTATCCTGATGCCTGGGCCGGAGGAGGAACGAAGAATTGTTTTCTGGATTTATGATCAGTTCATTGCCGGGACGAGTGAAACCGAAATCGCGACTCAGTTAAATTCTAAAGGAGTCAAAAATCATTTTAACCGTTTGTGGTCACGAGGAACTGTGTGTGAGGTGCTGACTAACGAAAAATATATTGGCAACAATTTGTTCAATCGCACATCGGGTAAGATGAAGAGCAAGGCGAAACACAATGCGGAAAGTGAATGGGTCCGTAAGGACGGCGCTTTTGAGCCAATAGTAGATGCGGAGCGTTTCTACACAGTCCAGGCGATATACAGGGAACGGAACAAAAAATTTTCCGATGAAGAGTTATTGCAGGGCCTGAGGGATTTATACGCCAGGCAAGGGCGCCTCTCAGCGCTGATTATAGACGAAGCTGATTACTTACCCCCCAGTAGCCTATTTCGTACTCGCTTCGGAGGCCTCTTACGAGTCTATCGGATGGTCGGTTACACCCCGGAGCGCAATTATCAATACGTCGCAATAAATCAACGGTTGCGCATCATTCATGCCGACATCGTGGCTTCTGTCGTTAACAGAATAGAAAGCCTCTGTGGCCGACAAATTTTTGTAGATCCTGAAACCAGTCTGCTGGAGTTGAATTGTAACCTGTTCATTTCGATTGTCATTAGCCGCTGTTTTACCACATCGACCGGAACCAGGAGTTGGAAAATTCGTTTTGATACAGGTCTTCATCCTGACATTACCGTAGCAGTCCGTATGGACCCCCATAACGAGGCAATAAAGGATTACTATATCTTGCCAGCACTGGAGTTTTCGTGTGAACAGGTAAGACTCTTGGAGGACAACCAAGGCTTTTTAGACAGTTTTCGTGCGGACTCTTTGGAATATTTACTTAATTTGAGTATCAACATTTCCCTAGATAAGGCGGTGGAAGATGGAAATAGATACAATAATGCTCATTACTATTGAAGATATTCACATCTTGAACCCACGAGTACGCAATCAAATCATTGCCGAGGAAATACGACAAAACATTGGAAATGTTGGTTTGAAAAGGCCTATTACTGTCACGCCGAGGAAAGATGCAAGAAATGGCAAAAAATATGATCTTGTTTGCGGACAGGGCAGGCTTGAGGCTTTTATTGCTGCTGGAGAAACGGAAATTCCGGCTATAGTTCGCGAAGCCAGTGAAGAAGATGCCCACATCATGAGCCTAGTTGAGAATATTGCCAGGCGTAATGGTAATGCTTTGGAACTTCTCCAGAGTATCAAATATCTAAAAAGTCAGGGTTACGAGGATGATGCCATCGCTGCCAAAACGAATCTCGGCAAAGACTATATCCGAGGCATAATCCGCCTGCTCGAACAAGGAGAGGAATATTTGGTCAGCGCAGTGGAGAAAGGAAGGATTCCTTTATATCAAGCGCTTAACATTGCCTCTGAAGACGATGCCACCGTGCAAAGGGCGTTGGCAGAAGCGTACGAGTCGGGAGAATTGTCGGGTAAAAAATTGGTTGCTATGCAAAGAATTATTTCAAGACGTAAACATTACGGCAAAGGGATTTCAGCGCCACATAGTGATAGTACCAAAGTTTCCGCAGAAGATTTGATTGCAGCCTACGAAAAGGGAGCTAAAGAGAAGAAACGGTTACTGGCTCAATCTAATTATATTAAAGGAGTTTTGGACTACACATCTAGCGTTCTTCGTAGATTATTGAATGATATACATTTTACTAATCAACTCAAAGCCGTAGGAATGAATGAAATTCCTCAACATGTGACTGAATTACTGAAAAGGTAACAGCTATGGCAAGCAAGATAAAGCAGGGGTTCCAAGAAAAATTAATAGAAATTGCTGTAGAGGAACTGATTTCTACAAAAAGCATTTCCGTCAGTGTACGACATAGCAGAAAATACGCCCAAGTTCTTTCTTCTATACGAGAAGTTGGACTTATTGAAGCCCCCGTGGTCGCTCCGATTAAAAAGGGTAGAGGCTATCTCTTGCTTGATGGACATTTACGTGTATTGGCTCTCAAGGAACTGAGTATTGAGCGCGTCTACTGTCTTATATCTACAGATGATGAGGCCTATACTTATAATAAATACATCAATCGACTTTCAGCTATTCAGGAACATCGAATGATTGTGAAGGCCTTGCAGTCGGGAGTGTCTGAAGAAAAGCTTGCTAGCGCTTTGAATCTTGATAGGCGAACTCTCAGGAATAAGCGTTACTTGATTGAAGGAATCTGTTCAGAGGCCGTTGATTTGCTGAAGGACAAGGCTGTGTCTGAACCTGTATTTCGGGCATTGAAAAAAATGAAAGCGCCACGACAAATTACTGTAGCAATGTTGATGAACGATCAGAACAAGTTCACGGCTAACTATGCCAAGGCACTCCTCGAAGCGACACCATCTCAGCAGCTAGTAAAAAAAGACAACCCTAGAAGTGGTAATCCTGCAATACTGGCGCGCCAAGCCCGCCTTGAAGAGGAGAGCCTAGCATTGTCAAAAGAGCTGGACTCATTGAGGGAACAATATGGCACATCTATGATAGATGTGACCTCGATGCAATCATATCTGAAGCGATTGTTGGGCAATGATACGGTCGCAAAGTATTTGCGTGAATTTAATGAGTCTATATATGATAAATTTAAGGAAATTGTAGAGCTTGATTTTTTCAGATTGCGAAATATGTAGAGCGGCACAGGCGGCGCTCGTCGGTGTGTTCCTGAGGTGCTAGGCTCGTGAAATTAACCGTCTGCCGTCAAACAGCAGTGAAAACAACAGTGGCACCGGCACTCCCCCTCGACAACAGAGCCGCGATAGGTTAAGCTGCACCCCCGACTGACTTTTTTGCCATGCTATGACCGTTGGGGGGAACCATGCACGAAGCTAATATCCCGTCCGCCGTCGCCGACTTCCTCCGCCGCTGGGAGGCGTCAGGTGCAGCCGAACGCGCGAACTACCAACTCTTCCTCTCGGAGTTCTGTGACGTATTGGGCGTACCACGCCCCGAGCCTACCATACCCGACGACCGCGACAATGCCTACGTCTTTGAGCGAGCCGTTACCTTCCACCACGGCACCGGCCTCACTAGCACCGGCCGGATCGACCTGTACAAGCGTGGCTGTTTCGTTCTGGAGGCGAAGCAGGGGAGCGACAAGGTGCAGCAAGCTGAGTTGTTTCCTGACTTCTCCACAACTATCAAGAAGGGAACGGCAGTCAGGGGCACGCAGGGCTGGGATGTGGCGATGCTCAAAGCCAAGGGGCAGGCGGAGCAATACGCCCGAGCTTTGCCCGTTGACGAGGGGTGGCCTCCGTTTCTGGTTGTAGTGGACGTGGGGCACGAGATCGAGCTGTTCAGCGAGTTCTCCTGCACCGGTAAGGCGTACATCCCGTTCCCCGATCCACGCTCGTACCGTATCCCCTTGGCAGACCTCGCAAAGGAAGAGGTGCGGGACCGCCTGCGCGCCGTCTGGACCGCCCCCCACGATCTCGACCCCTCAAAGCGCAGCGCGAAGGTCACGCGTGACGTGGCTGACAAACTCGCCAGGTTGGCAAAGTCCTTGGAACTAGTAGGGCACACCCCAGAACGGGTGGGCAACTTCCTCAAGCGCTGCCTGTTCACGATGTTCTCCGAAGACGTGGGCCTGATCCCAGAGGGCAGCTTTACGACCCTGCTGGTGGACCTGCAGGGGACGCCCGAGAAGTTCGCTCCTCTGGTGCAGTCCCTGTGGGAGACCATGCGGGTGGGCGGTTTCTCGCCTGTCCTCAGGGAGAAGCTGTTGCGCTTCAACGGTGGGCTGTTCGAGGACCCCGAAGCGCTGCCGGTCGGGGAGGAGCAGCTTGCCCTGCTTGTGTTGGCGAGCAAGGCTGACTGGCGGGACGTGGAGCCTGCAATCTTTGGCACCTTGTTGGAACGAGCCCTTGACCCCATGGAGCGACACCATCTGGGGGCACACTACACCCCTAGGGCCTACGTTGAGCGGCTTGTGCTTCCCACAGTAGTGGAGCCACTGCGCGCAGACTGGGAGGCTGTGCTGGCGGCGTCGGTGAGCCTCGCCACTCACGGTAAGACAGAGGAGGCAATTGCAGAAGTTAGAGGCTTCCACAGCAAGCTCTGCGAGGTGCGCGTCCTAGACCCCGCCTGCGGCAGCGGCAACTTTCTCTATGTCACCTTCGAGCACCTCAAGCGACTGGAGGGCGAGGTGCTGAACACTTTGTCAGACCTGGGAGACAAAAGTGGCTTTCTCGACTTGGCAGGTGTGACGGTGGACCCGCACCAACTCCTGGGGATCGAGGTCAATCCCCGTGCTGCGGCCATCACTGACATGGTGCTGTGGATCGGCTACCTGCAGTGGCACTTCCGCACTCGGGGCAACGTCCTGCCCCCAGAACCTGTCGTCAAGAAGCTGCGCAACATCGAGTGCCGGGACGCCGTGCTGGCCTATGACGCGGTGGAGCCTATCGTCGACGAGTTGGGACAGCCGGTGACGCGCTGGGATGGCTGTACTACAAAGACGCACCCTGTGACAGGGAAGCAGGTGCCCGACGAGACGGCGCAGGTACCTCTTCTGCGCTACGATAACCCTCGACCCGCGAAGTGGCCGAAGGCAGACTTTGTGGTGGGCAACCCGCCCTTCATCGGAGCTGCGACCATGCGCAGGGCGCTTGGAGACGGCTACGTGGAAGCTCTGCGCAAGACATACAAGGACGTGCCGGACAGCGCGGAATTCGTCATGTTTTGGTGGCACAACGCCGCCCACTTGGCAAGGACAGGCAAGCTGCGCCGCTTTGGTTTCATCACCACGAACAGCTTGACGCAGACCTTCAACCGTAAGGTAGTGCAGCACCACATGGAGGCAAAGAAGCCGATGTCGGTGGTGTTCGCCATCCCTGACCATCCTTGGGTGGACTCCGCTGATGGGGCAGCCGTGCGCATTGCGATGACAGCAGGTGAGGCCGGGAGTGTCACCGGCCGTCTGAACTCTGTGGTCAGCGAAGAGCCTGGAGAAGATGCCTGCATCGTGCAACTAAGCGAGAAGAGTGGGACCATTCTTGCCGACCTGACCATTGGGGCAAACGTCGCCAGCGCCAGGCCTCTGCGCGCAAACGAGACTTTGGCGAACAGGGGTGTTCAACTTTTTGGGGCGGGTTTTTTGGTGACCCCAGATGAAGCGACTTCTCTTGGCCTTGGTAGGATTCCTGGCTTAGATGCGCATGTTAGGCCCTACCGCAATGGCCGCGACTTGACTTCCACACCTCGTCAAGTGCTTGTTGCAGATCTTTTTGGACTGTCCGAGGCAGAAGTACGTGAACGTTTCCCAGAGGTCTATCAGTGGGTTCTGGAGAGGGTCAAGCCTGAGCGCGATCAGAACAACCGCGCGAGCTACAGGGACAACTGGTGGTTTTTCGGGGAGCCACGAAAGGTTCTGCGGAAAGCTCTGGAAGGGCTTCCGCGATACATTGCTACTGTCGAAACGGCAAAGCACCGCACCTTCCTTTTCCTCGACAAAAGCATCTTGCCAGACAACAAACTCGTCGCCATCGCCAGTGCGGACGCCTTCGTCCTCGGGGTCCTCTCTAGCATTGTCCACGTCTCTTGGTCGTTGACGGCGGGGAGTTGGCTTGGGGTTGGAAACGATTCTGTCTATGTCAAAACTCGTTGCTTTGAGACCTTTCCCTTTCCCAGTTGCACAGACGCTGAGAAGGACATCATCAGGAAGCTCGCAGAGTCTCTGGACGCTCACCGGAAGCGCCAGCAGGCCCTGTACCCCTCCCTCACGCTTACCGACATGTACAACGTGCTCGTCAAGCTGCGGAGCGGTGAGCCGCTGACGGAGAAGGAGAAGACCGTCAACGAGCAAGGTCTGGTATCCGTCCTTAGGCATCTGCACGACGAGCTAGATCTTGCTGTGTTTGCCTCCTACGGGTGGGCACCAAACCTGTCAGAAGAGGAGGTTTTGGAGAAGCTCGTCGCGCTCAACCGCGAGCGGGCAAAGGAAGAGGAGCTTGGCCTTGTGCGTTGGCTGCGTCCGGAGTTCCAGAACGCAGAGGGAGTGGAGTTGGAGCAACAGGCAACTTTTAAGCTCGAAGAGGTTTCGGAAAGCGCAGCCCCCGCCACAAGCAAGACCAAAGCCCCGTGGCCGAAGACCCTGCCAGAGCAGATGCAGGCCATCCGAGCTGCATTGGCTGCCGCCGAGGGGCCGGTCACCACCGAGGCCATCGCACGCACATTCTTACGTGCCCGCGCAGACAAAGTTGGGATCTTGCTGACGACGTTGGCCGCCATCGGTCAGGCCCGTGAGGTCGAGCCAGGCAGCTACGTGGGGTGAGCATTCAACCCCTTCTCATTGGGATGCTCATTCATCACTTCCCTTTTGACAAGAATGAAAGATCCTTATATATTGTAATGGATTTGTTGAATCAAATTAAAGTCACCATCAGATAGTCCGGGGAGAGGTGATTCATTCTAATTGGCACCGATTCTGACACTGACAGGCAACGATGGGGATGGCAACATTTCTCTCTAAGACGAGTTGTGCGAGAGTGGCTGAGAAAAGGGAGGGTTCAGAATGGAGGTCAGAAAGCAAATTGTTTCGCAACTCGTCCAAAAAGGGCAGGAGCTACTAGACAAACCGAAATCTGAAGTCGTTCAGTTTGTGAGGAACACAAAGTATCACCAGAGGTCGGAGGCCGATAAGCTATTAAACAATTTCCAGGCCTTTCCGCATGCCTTTGTGATTGGGTGCATCGCTGACAAGCAAGTAGATGCTGATATTGCTTGGCTTACCCCATACAATATTTATACGCGAGTAAGAAGTTTCGAAATTCAGGATCTTGCGAACATTGGACTTGAGGATTTCAGAGACATTTTGGAGAAGTCAAATCCGAAACATCGCTTCCATCGTACGCTGGCAGAAGAAATCTTTTTGGGCATACGTCATATCGTTGATAATTACGGTGGTAACGCAACTACTATCTGGGAAGACAACCCATCGAGCGCTGCTGTAGCTAAACGCTTCTTGAAGTTCAAAGGCATCGGGCCAAAGATCAGTTCGATGGCAACCAATATCTTGTACCGCGACTTTAAAGTAAAGTTTAGTGACTATTCCTCTATCGATATCTCCGCAGATGTCCATATTCAGCGGGTATTCGCTCGCTTAGGGTTTTGCAAGGAAGCTGCGACCGTCGAGGAGATAATTAAAATAGCGAGGGAGTTATATCCTAGTTTCCCTGGCATCATGGACTTGCCGATTTGGGAAATCGGAAAATACTGGTGCAATCCCACCATCAAACGCTGTGAGTCCTGTTACTTGAAACCTTCGTGCCCTTCAGCAGGGCGAGAATAGCATAACAAAGCGTGACAGACGGTTATTGCTCCGTTGAGTGGCGGCTCCCAGCCGTCAGGCAATAAAAGGAATGTATAAATGCCATCAATCCCTGTTGGTACCGATGGTCGCCAGACGAATGTACATCTCGCCAAGGTTCGGACGGTCGCGACGGAGCTAAAAAATGTTTAGAACTACAGTTTCTACTCGCATTGCAATAATTTTGATGTTCTATATGCTCATCCTTGTTTTTGCAGGATGCAGCAAATTTGATACAGATGTTTCAATCGTTAAAAATGGAGTATTAGATATAGATAAATCTTTAACAGTAGGGCAGGCTTTCTCTAGTTATAAATACTTCAAAAATAAAACATGGAAGGCAACTAAAGATATACAAGGGCGTCGCTTCGTAACATTCAAAGGAGTGTTTGACACTGATTTAATTGAAGTTCAAACACAATTAGACAAGCAAGGAATAAAATCAGTAACGTTTGAATTTCAATTTTTGATAAACGCAGACAATACAATTGTTGAAGGAAACCATCATTGGGAAACTGTAAAGTTAGACGGAGCTAAAGGTGTCTTTGAAAGTGGACCTGCTGATGGAATGTTGAGCGAGATCTATCGCAATCAACTAATTTAAAGTGGCGCGGTAAAAGGGCGCAGGTTCAACTCACCATTAAGGCAATTGTGACTAAAAGAAATGTTCCAACTTGCACTTGGACCGTGCCCGTGCGATAAGGTGCCCGGCAGGTCAAGCGCGGCCCCGTTGGTTTCGATAGCACTACAAAGGAAAGAATCCCAATGGCACAACAGTATGCGAACCCGGTAACGCTTGAAAATCTCCGAATAAGAATTGACCACCTCTTCAAGCGTCTCGCTAAACATGGCAAGCAGAGTGAAGGAGTGTGGGACTTTCACAATAACCTCTATTGTCGACTCGAAGAGCATAGAGGGCGTGGACTTGACCATGAATTCTGGAATTTTCTGGTGGACGAATTGGCTAAGTGGAGAGCGATTCGAGGTAGGCCAGAACATACGAAGCGAGCAATCCGCGATGCAGGTCTTAAGCTATTGCCCGACTTAAAGTACTGCTTCTATCGTCTTGCTGGTAAAGTGACCAATGAACTTCCGACAATTGAAACGCTGGTGTGGTCCGACGTTGAACCACTTTTCGAAGTCGCAGCGCAAATCAAGAAGGTCAGCAGCCCAATGTTCGCAAGCAAGTTATGCCATTTTCTTGTACCTAGTGCCTATTTCGTCACTGATGGCGAGTTGGTTAAACCCGAATGGAACGAATACCGACACTATTGGGAGAACTGTCAAGCCTCATGGCTGGCACAGTCGGAAAAAGAAGCGTTGAAAAATGCTTTGCTCATGAGAATGCCTGTGAATTGCATTCCCTGCTCCACTTATCCATGGCAGACGAAGATCACAGAACTCTGCCAGTTTAAATAGAAATTGGAGACTATCAAAGGGAGCAGTGAACCCATCAGATTACAAGTTTCTCTTGCTTGTGAAGGACCGTGTGAAGGTTGGTGGGTCGGCGAAGGCGAACCGAGCCAACAGGAGCTTAGGAAACGGTGTTCAACCAGCCGTGTAGAACCTGTCTCCGTAGGGCGGTTGGCGCAACCAACTGAGAGCAAGGCTGCTGCGCCGCTCACCCGTCAAGCGTAGGTTCCAAATTCATTGAAGTTCGCCGGAACCTGTACGAGAGGATACTCGGCCACACGGGTAGAGACGGACGGGCTACGCCGCCGCTCACCCTAAGGCGAGGAACAAGGCAATAAAGATGACAAAACCAAAAAAACAGCATTACGTACCTCAATTCATTTTGAGGAATTTTGCCATTGGGAAGAAACAGAAAGCAAAATTGTGGGTCCTTGACAAAAGAACTGCAACAATCTTTCCTGCGTCAGTCAGAGATGTGGCCCATGAAAATATGTTTTATGAGTACCACGGAGAGGGAGGCAATTATGATTTTGAGCCTGTACTAGAAAAACTCGATTCCAAAGTGGCTGGTATCATTCAAGATCTACTTCATTCTAACAAGCTGCCTAGCAACTATGAAAACTATATTTGGTTGTCCTATTTTGTGAGCGCTCAACTACTTCGTACGCCAGTAATCCGTCGGGACATAGACAATATAAGGGACTTGATCGTCCATAAATTCGGCAAAGACATCATTTACGATGGTGATTCAAGGCCAATAGCAGAGTATAGTCCTGAAGACTCAAAAGCAGTCTCGATTCGACTTCTTAAAGACGTCCCGAGGTTCGCAAAGATTTTGCAAAAAAAGGTTTGGACGCTGGCCCAAGCTCCTGACGCAGCTCCGTACATTATAGGCGACAACCCTGTATCAAAACACAACATGATTGATAGGGGCCTGCGCGGTAATCTTGGCCTTGAAAGTGAGGGAATTGAAGTATATGTTCCACTTTCTCCCAGACTCGCACTTCAAATTTTATGTCCGAAGATAGCAACTGCAGCCTTATTAACGCCTGAACTTCAAGAAAGGTACTCGGATGCAGTTGCAAATAATAGTCCCGTGTCTATTCGTCCTGAAAACGTTGAGTTTATGAACTCCTTGCAGGTCATTTGGGCTGAGAGATTTGTTTATGCGCGCCATGAAGAACACCTGGAGATGCCGTTTGGCATGCTAAAAACTAATCCAGAGCTACGTGACGGGACTGGTGTGAGGCAAAAGCCTGGGGACGTCAAATCGCCCAACCTTCGCTCGCAAAAGTAAAACTTCTGGAGGCCCAACCAGCCGCGACAGCGGTTACCGCTGACGCCTTGAGATCTTGATTTCGAAAAAAGGATTGTTAATGGAAGGTGTGTGCAGGCTTTGCCAAAACCAGAAGGAATTGCGTCTTAGTCACATTATCCCTAAATTTGTCTATTCATGGTTTAAAAGGACTTCGGTAAGTTCACTGCGCATGCTTGACAACCCAAATAAAAGGATTCAAGATGGTGCAAAAGAGTACTTACTGTGCGCGGAATGTGAGCAACTCCTGAACAAGTGGGAGACCCCTTTCTGTAATAACATATTTCTTAAAGTGCAGAACAAAGAAATTAAAAATGAGGGAATGAGTTATGACAGATGGGCCTTAAAATTTGCCACTTCGGTGTCTTGGCGTGTTTTCAATTATTATGCAAAAGAAGATAACGACCATCTTTCGCCCGAGCAACAAAAGTCAGCAGAAATGGCGAATGAAACATGGAGAAAATTCATACTCGGAGAGCTCCCACATCCGGGAGAATTCCAGCAACATATCCTTCTAGTCGATGCTATTCAAAGTCATACCGCGCCAAAACTATCTCCATTCATTAATCGATATTTTCTAAGTTCAATCGACATGGATATCGTAGCCACAGACGATTATGCGTTTGTGTATACAAAATTTTTTAGGATCATTGTTTTTGGTTTTATTCACGGTAGAGAACACAAGTTATGGCAAGGCACAAAGATCAACGCATACTCTGGTGTTATTGGAGGTTGTGATTCCAGAATTGCAAGCGAAGTCATTGAGTTCATGAACAAGAGGGCAGATATTGTCTTCGAATCACAATCGGACTTGTCTCAAAAACAACAAGATAAAATAGCTGACCTATTCTCAAACAATCCTGAAATGATAGCAGGCGCAGAAATTTCACGAGCTATGGCATATGACTATATGCATTCCGGCGAAAAGGCATTTTACAAAAAAGACGGTGGAAAAGAGCAAGACGACTGATGATTTCTCTGAAAAATTGGATAAAGGTGGAATTAACCCCGCGCACGACCAGCCTGAAAAGTTGTCCAGGTCTGCTCCCAGCCGTTGCTCTGTCTTTCGCAAACCTTTCGCAGGTAGGGTTGAAACCATAACAAAATCCCTGTAAATCTCTGGACGGAAACCACAGGGAAGTCTGACGATAATTGGTTGACGTTGCATGCCTTTTCGTTTTTTGGAGATAAACAGTCCTTTCGGCCTGCTGGATTCGAACCCCGTTTCCCGCTCCAAAAATTTCAGACCCCGGTGGCCACGACGGCTTCCGGGGTTTTTTCGTTTAGCCCAAATCTCACGTTTCAAAAGGATCCCGATGACGACCCTACCCAAATGTCCCTCCTGCAGCTCCGCATACACCTATGAAGACGGCGCGCTCTACGTCTGCCCCGAGTGCGGCAACGAATGGCCCCAGGCCGAGCCCGAGAGCGCGGAAACCGACAGTGTGGTCCGTGACGCCTTCGGAAACCAGCTCCAGGACGGCGACTCGGTCACCGTGATCAAGGACCTCAAGATCAAGGGCTCCTCCTCCGTGGTGAAGGTCGGCACCAAGGTGCGCAACATCCGTCTCGTCGACGGCGACCACGACATAGACTGCAAGATCGACGGCATCGGCGCCATGCAGTTGAAGTCGGAGTACGTGAAGAAGGCCTGACCGACAAAGATCGACGGTCCGGCCGTTGCAGTCTTTCCTGAATCAAGCCCCGGTCCCCATGACTTCATGCGGCCGGGGCTTTCGTTTGTCTGGTTCGGAATCATGGGCATATTCAGCAGGATGTTCGGAAACGAAGATAATAGGACCGCGACGAAGGTCGTCGATGCCAACTTCATCACCACCCTGGCGATGCACGTGCGCGGCGAGCTTGAGCCCGCGCTGGCTTCCTACCAGGCCATGACGGAAAGGGACGCGAACGACTTCCTGGCCCTTTTCTTCACGGCCGCCGCCAGAGAAAAAAGCTGCTCGAAGGAGTCCAAGGTCGGCCCCTTCAACCGTCTGAGCGAGGAGCACAACAAGATTGTGCAGGCGGCCCGCAAGGATGTGGAAAAGCTGAAGGCGCAATGGGCCACCTTCAACACCACCGTCACCGAGCACAACAAGAGCTGCTCAAGTATCATCATTACGGCCGAGGACCGCGACGAGGTAATGAAGGCGCGTTCCACCGTGGCAGGCCGCTAGTTTACCGGGAGGGAGATCCCTCCCGGCGCTTTCCCCCTATGAGGTCCTGACTTCAGAAGGGTCTCCATCTTTAACGTGCTTCTATTGACTTTGGTCAATGCATGTTCCTGCTTCCTGCCACAAGCTGTACCGTTGACACTTTTCCGCGGCCGATGCGGGTGGCCGGATAGGAGGGGGGATGGACCATGCTCGGAGGCAGGCTCACTTCACGACACCTCAGCTGTTGACCATCTACAAATGGGGACTCGCGGCTGGCTGGACCCTGGTCATCGCGACCCTTTTGGTATTCACCTACCACCATGAAATGTCACAGGCCGCCGAAACGGCGCGCACCCAGGCCAGAAGCAACTTCCAGCGCGACCTGGTCTACCGGCACTGGAACGCCGCCTCCGGGTCGGTTTACGTGCCGGTTTGCGACCGCATCCAGCCCAACCCATACCTCTCCGGGATCCCTGAGAGGGACGTGGTCACCACCTCCGGCCGCCACCTCACCCTGGTAAACCCCTCCTACATGAGCCGCCTGGTGTTCGATCTCGCCTCCGATTCGTTCGGCGTCAAGGGGCACATCACAAGTCTCACTCCGCTTCGTCCGGAAAACCGCGCCGATGACTGGGAGCGGGGCGCGCTGCTTGCCTTCGAGCGCGGCTCCGAGGAAGAGAGCATGGTGGTTCACATGGCGGGGGGGAGCTACCTGAGGCTGATGAGGCCGCTCAAGACCGAGAGGGCCTGCCTTAGATGCCATCAAAAACAGGGGTGCCGGTTGGGTGGGGTACGCGGCGGGCTCAGCGTCGCGGTTCCCATGGCCCCCTTGTGGGACATCGCCAAAAAGACCTACCAGCTGAACGCCGCGAGTTTCCTGCTGCTGTGGGGCCTTGGCATGGCCGGCATCCATTTCGGGGCCAGGAGACTGCGCATGGCCATCGCCGAGCGCGACCTCGCGCAGCGGCGCCTGATTGAAATGAACCACGATCTCTCCTTCCGAAGCGGCGAACTGGCCGCCGTAAACCGCGATCTCGACGCCTTTTGTTCCACCGTCTCGCACGACCTGCGTTCCCCGCTTACCGCGGTGTCCGGGTATTGCCAGTTGTTGAAGGAGAGTCTTTCCGAAAACGCCCAAGAGGCGCTGGCCTACACGGACGTGATCCTCGCCTCGACGGCGAAGATGGAGGGGCTGATCACGTCGCTGCTCAGGTTCGCCCGCATCGCGCGGAACGACCTCGTTCCTGCCGATGTGGATCTCACCGCCATCGCCGCAGACATGGCGGCGGAACTCAGGGCACGCGAGCCGCAGCGGCAGGCGGTTTTCGTCATCGCCGACGGGTTGATGGCGCGCGGCGATGCCGGACTTTTGCGCGTCGTCATGCAGAACCTGATGGAGAACGCCTGGAAGTACACCGGGTTGTGCCCGGAGGCCAGGATCGAGGTCGGGCTCGAGCGGCGCGACGACGGCGCCTTTTTCTTCGTCTGGGACAACGGCATCGGTTTCGACGAGGCCGAGGCCGCGCGGGTGTTCGAGGCGTTCCGGCGTCTTGAAAACGCCCAGCAGTTTGAGGGGACCGGCATCGGGCTTGCGACCGTGAAGCGGATCATAGAGCGCCACGGCGGGACGATCGACTGCAAGGCGAAACCGGGTTACGGTGCTACCTTCTATTTTTCACTCCCGTAGTATCGTCCTGGGAAAACCGGCGGGTCCCCTGTGGAGCAGAAATCCCCATGATTTGACCTCGGTCAAGGCGCCGCTGCGCCACGAAGCTATTATCGCTGTTACCAAAAGGTAACAGGAGGCAGCGTGACAGATGCAGCGGGGGGCACGGAGGGGATTTTCAGGGCGATCCTGACCAGCATGGGCGAGGGGATCGTCTTCGCCGACCACACCAACACGATCGTCTGCGTCAACGCGGCAGCCGAGCAGATCCGCGGCATCGACGCCGCGAACTTCCTCGGGCGCGACCTTCTTTCCATACATCCACCACCCGCCCGTACCCGCATCGGCGCCCTCCTGGAGAGCCTGAGAGCCGGTACCCTCGCCTACCACACGCGTCCCCTGGAGATCAAGGGGCGCATCTTCGAGAACAGCTACTATCACATCCGGGACGGGGAGGACCGCTTCGTCGGGACCCTCATGGTGAGCCGCGACATCACCGAGCGGGAGCACCTGAAGGAGGAGAACTCGGAGCTGCGCGACCAGCTTTTGAGCGAGGTCTCCTTCGGGGGACTCATCGGCCGCAGCGCGGTCATGCAGCCGGTCTTCCAGATGATCCGCTCCACGGCGCACCTTGATTCCACCATCCTGATCACCGGCGAGAGCGGTACGGGTAAGGAGCTTGTCGCCCGCGAGCTGCATGCGAAAAGCAGGCGCAGCGGAGCGCCCTTGATCAAGGTGAACTGCGCAGCACTCCCGGAGAGCCTGATCGAATCGGAGCTCTTCGGCTACGAGAAGGGGGCCTTCACCGGTGCGCTCAGGGAGCGCAAAGGGAAGTTCGAGCAGGCACACCGCGGCACCCTTTTCCTGGACGAGATCGGCGAGCTGCCGCTTGCCGCCCAGGCGAAGCTTTTGCGCGTCTTGCAGGAGCGGACGGTGGAGAGGGTGGGGGGGAGCCGGGAAATCCTGGTGGACGTGCGCATCGTCGCCGCCACGAACCGCGACCTGCGCCAGGACGTGGCGGACGGCAAGTTCCGCGAGGACCTCTTCTACCGCCTGAACGTGATCCCGGTCGAGCTCCCTCCGCTGCGCGATCGGCTCGAGGACATCCTTCCCCTGGCGGGGCTTTTCCTGAAACGTTTCGGCAGGGAGATGGGGCGTCCGGCGCTCAGGCTCTCCCGGGAGGCGAAGGAGGTCCTGCTCGCACACCGCTACCCCGGCAACGTGAGGGAGCTTAAAAACGCCATGGAACGGGCCTCCGCGCTTTGCAGCGGCGATACCCTCGGCGTCGAAGATCTTCCTCCGGAGTTGACGGGGAGCGCGGAGGTGACGGGAACTCAGCGCCCATCCCGGGCGGAGAAGGGATCCATGCTTGCCGAGCGCATGGACGACCGGGAGGCCGAGCTGATCGAACAGGCGCTCGCGGCGGCGGGTGACAGCCGCACCGAGGCTGCCCGGCTTCTGGGGATCTCCCGCAAGACCCTCTGGAAGAAGATGAAGCGTTACCGTTAGGTAACGCCGTGTTACCCCCCTGCCACGCCCCGACCGGGGCTCTCGCCGCGCATCCATCGCAACATCCGCATCTTACGCGAACGTGTCAGTTTGGCACGTTCGCTGCTCTTCTTACCGTATCCGTTACCCTCCTGCGGCCGCGCTGCCGGGGGAAAATCACAACGACAGGAGAACGTAATGAAGATGCTGCGAGGATGTCTCGTCACGGCAGTTGCGGGACTGGCACTGGCCGGATTCGGCTGCTCAGCGAAGAAGGTCGACGTCACCGATGCACGCCCGGCGATCGCCGACGGCGCCGTCGATCCGGCCGAGTGGGGCAAGCTCTACCCGAAACAGTACCAGCTCTGGAAACAGACCTCAGAACCGACCCCGGCAGGTAAGAGCAGGTACAAGAAGGGGTGGGATGTTGGGGAGGAAAACCCGGACAAGCTTGACGAGTACCCGTTCCTCGCGCTCCTTTACAACGGCTGGGCCTTCGGTTCCGAGTACAAGGAGCCGCGCGGCCATTACTACATGATTCAGGACCAGCTCGACGTCGACCCGGGGCGCTACAAGGCGGGGGGCTCCTGTCTGACCTGCAAGACCCCTTACGCTCCGGCGCTCGCGGGGCAGCTCGGCAGGGACTACTTTGCGAAACCCTACCAGGAGATTCGCGGCAAGATCCCCAAGGAGAACCAGACGCTGGGCGTTTCCTGCATCGACTGTCACGACAACCGCACCATGACCCTCAAGATCTCCCGCGGCTTCACCCTCGGCAAGGGGCTTGAGAAGCTCGGTGTGGACCAGTCCAAGCTCACCCAGCAGGATATGCGTACCCTGGCTTGCGCCCAGTGCCACGTCACCTACAGCATCCCGAAGGATGAGCACATGAAGTCGACCGACGTCTTCTTCCCGTGGGAGGGGAGCAAGTGGGGCGGCATCACCATCGAGAACATCATCAAGAAGCTTAGGAGCAACAAGCCGAGCGGCGAGTGGACCCAGAGTGTCACCGGCTTCAAGCTCGCCTTCATCCGCCACCCCGAGTTCGAGCTCTTCTCCAACAACAGCGTGCACTGGCAGGCGGGTGTGACCTGCGCCGACTGTCACATGCCCTCGACCGAGGTGAACGGGCAGAAGGTCTCCGACCACCGCATCATGAGCCCGCTGAAGAACGACCTGAAGGCCTGCAAGCAGTGCCACGAGGAGTCGCCCGAAAAGATGCGCGAGAAGGTCTACGCCATCCAGGACAAGGTCATGTCGCAGTACATCCGTGCCGGCTACGCCACCGCAACCGTGGCGAAACTCTTCGAGATGGCGAACAAGGCGCAGTCCTTTGGCAAGACCCCGGACCAGAAGCTTTACGCCGCGGCGCGGGACCACTACGAGGAGGCGTTCTACCGCGTCATCTTCATCGGCGCAGAGAACTCGATCGGCTTCCACAACCCGTCCGAGGCGCAGCGTGTGCTGGCCGACGCCTCGACGCATGCGGCCGCCGCCGACAAGTTGTTGAGGGAGATGCTGGCGAAGGCCGGTGTGGACGTACCGGCCAAGGTCGACCTTGAACTCACCAAGTACGTCAACAACCGTGGCGCGAAGAAGCTCATGTTCAAGCCCGAGAACGAGATCAAGGACCCCTTCGCGGGTAAATAACCCGCACTGCCCGGGGGCAGGGGGAAACCCCTGCCCCTTTTTTTTATCCCTTAAGGAGGAAACACTTCATGAAACGACGCCTCTCGGTGGTGATGCGACGCAACGTCGCCATCCGCAAGAGACTGGCAAGGGTCCCGAGGCGGTGTCGCGCACCGATCAGGGGGGTACGGGCTCCGATGACGCTGCGCTACGCCTTCTGGAGTTTCGTCAGCTCCTCCGCTGGGCTTTTGGCCATCGCGGAGGTGACGAGGCTCCTCGGGCACCCGCTCCTCATCGGTTCGCTCGGCGCCTCGGCCGTGCTCCTTTTCGGGGCCAACGACTCGCCGCTCGCGCAGCCGCGCAACCTGGTGGGGGGACATCTCCTCTCCGCGCTCGTTGCGGTGGGCGTGGTCGCTCTCTTGGGCTCGACACCGCTTACCATGTCGCTCGCGGTCGGGATCTCCATATTCCTCATGAACCTTACCCACACCACGCATCCCCCCGGAGGCGCCACCGCTCTCATCGGCGTTCAGGGTGCTGCCGGTTTCGGTTTCGTGTTCCTTCCGGTGCTCACCGGGGTTTTGATCCTGCTGGCGGTCGCCTGCATGACCAACAACGTCGTTTACCACCGCTCCTACCCGCGTCACTGGTTGTAGTGCTATGGCAGTCGGAAGAGTGGCGGCGCCCGTTTCAAAACTTCTTCAAATTATTCGAATTTTATGGTAGTAGGATGACCGACACTGCCTTAATGTGAATTCCGACAGTTGCCGCAGAGGAAGGAGAATCCGGAGTGATAGCTAAGATCGTGGTGCGTTATGCCGACGGCAGGCTCGCCAAGGGGACTACCGAGGACCTGGCCGCCAACAAGGAGCTTTTCCACCTGACCGAAGCGGGAAGCGGGAAACGGCACGAAATCAACGTTGCGGAGCTGAAGGCGATCTTCTTCGTCAAGAGCTTCGAAGGAAGATCGGAGTACCAGGAGCGGCTGGACGTGGAACGGGTCGGCATGGGGAAGAAGATCCGGGTCTCCTTCAAGGACGGCGAAACCGTGGTCGGCTACACCCAGGGGTTTTCACCGGCGCGGGCGACCTTCATCGTCTTTCCCTGCGATCCGGACAGCAACAACGAGAAGGTGTTCGTGATGACCCAGGC
>MTLC01001209.1_pt1 | contig 22552 bp, 22 predicted proteins | sample 1982451 | NCBI WGS metagenome assembly MTLC01 (sample SAMN05710165, study PRJNA340218) | biofilm metagenome | isolation source: sample SPH anode biofilm adapted to +100 mV | place: USA | collected 2012-02-03 | reverse complement strand
CGCTCTTTTAAATCGCTTTCTTCCGTCGCAAAGCCGGCATCGTCCGGTTGAATATACAGCAAAGAATCACGAATCTCATCCAGCAAATCATAGGCGCTTTCGTGCAAAAGAAGCTCGCCTTCATGCTCCGTCAAATACAAATCAAAGTCTTCCGCAAATGCTTCCAGCTCCATTTCACCCTCGACATAGCGGTGGCACAGCGCCAGTAATTGTCTTAACTCGTCGTTCATACTCACCCTCCTCAATGCATTATCATACAGAGAAGACACGCAAAAAGGAAGGCCCTCCAGGTACGCTCTACCGCCGACAAAGACCGAATTTCAAGGTATCAAGAAAATAGCTTCACCGGAGAGAATACCGCTCTGCGGCGCGCTCTCGCACAAGCATTTTCTAACTCCTGGGAAGTTGCAAAAAGAATTTTTTCCGTATTTCGGTTAATCAGTGATTCCGCAAGGCTGCCACTACCGTTTCCAGCACTTTCAGACGCGCATAATTTTTAGAATTGGCTTCCACCAACGTCCAGGGCGCCTTGACCGTACTGGTGCGAAACAACATTTCATCCACCGCTTGACGGTAGGCCTGCCACTTCTCCCGGTTGCGCCAGTCCTCCGGCGTAATCTTCCATTGCTTATAGGAGTTGTCCTGCCGCTCTTGAAAGCGTTGTAGTTGCTCCTCCTGGTCAATATGCAGCCAAAACTTAATCAATACGCCGCCTGCCAAGGCCAATTGCTCTTCCATTTCGTTGATTTCATGATAGGCGCGCTTCCATTCCTCCTGCTGACAAAATCCTTCCACACGCTCCACCAACACCCGTCCGTACCAAGAGCGGTCAAAAATGGCGATTTCTCCCGCCCGCGGAAATTCTCGCCAAAAACGCCAGAGGTAATGATGCCGCCGTTCCAAATCATTGGGCGCGCCAATGGGAACCACGCCATAACCTCGTGGATCCAGTTTTTGCGTCAGCCGCCGAATGCAGCCGCCCTTGCCAGCCGCATCCCACCCTTCAAAAACAATCACTGTCGGCACATGCTTGGCAAACAGCGAGTATTGCAGCATGCGCAGCTCCTCTTGCAGCGCATTGGTGCGCTTTTTGTACTCCGCAGCCGATACCTGCAGTGATAAGTCCGCCTTATCTAAAATCGAAGAATCCAAGTCATGCATTACCGCCGCATCTACACGCTCGGCCGGCTCCAAAACAACAGCCTGCCGCCGCGGCTTTTGCAGCGCCGCATCTAACGCTCCCACTACTTGATTATATATTTTCAGAGCCGCAAAGCGCTGATCCTCTGCCTCCACCAAGGTCCACGGAGCATGAGAAAAATCGGTTTTCTCCAGCATCTCTTCAATGGCTACGCCCAGCTCGTCATAATGGGCATGCTGCCAATGATCCGATTCATGAAGACGCCAAAGATTGGCATTGTTTTTCCCCATATTTTTAAAACGTTTTTTCTGCTCGCCTTTACTAATATGAAGAAAAAATTTAAGCACCAACGTTCCGTGGTCGGCAATCTGCTTTTCAAAAGAATTGATTTGCTGGTAGCCCTGCTGCCAATGATGACGGTTGCCCTCATCCACCACGCGATCCGTCAAAACCGCCCGATACCAAGAGCGGTCAAAAATAGCAATACGCCCGTCCGCGGGGAGACGCACCCAATAACGACGCAAAAAAGGCCGGGCTTTTTCTTCCAAAGTTGGTTCATCCATAGCAAAAACGCTAAAGCCGCGCGGATCCAACGCCTGCAGCAATTCATTAATCAAGCGTCCCTTGCCGGAAGCGCTCCAGCCTTCAAAAACAATCACTACAGGCAATTCTTGGTCCTTGGCCTGCCGCTGCAGTTCCCCCAGACGCAAGCGCAACTCGGCCATTTTTTCATTATAGACGTCTTTGGCTATTTTTTTGCTCAAATCCAATTTCTCCAGCATGCCGTCCCTCCTGCTCTTTCTGCTATTCTATATAATTTCTTCTATTCGCTTTCACCCTGCAAAGACCTGCCTTATTTCCCCAAAATCATTACCTCTTCCGTTCGGCCGCTCTCTGCCTCCAGCTCCACCAGCGACGCAATAGACCGGAAAAGCCAACACTGATCACGCCAGCAGACAGACAAAGCAGCAAATCACTGACATGGACCGGCACAAAGCGAAACATTTCCTGCAACGCCGGCGTAAAAAGCACCATCCCCAGCAACAGCAGCGTACCGACCACCATCCACCCTAACGTGCTGTTCCGTCCATGTGTTTCCAGCAGTCGCCCCTGCAAAGAGCGATTGCTGAAAATCAAAGCCAAGTTACAAAACACCAACGCTATAAACGTCAATGTTCGGGCCTCTCCTACATCGCGTCCCAGCCATAAAATGACTTGAAAAAGCCCTAACAGCGAAAGCAGTACCCCCGCTCCCTGCAGCAGTCCGCTGCCTAGCATATCCTTGTTGAGCAAAGAAGCCTCCGCCGCCCGGGGCGGCCGCTGCATCACATTGTCCTCTGACGCTTCCGCTTCAAAAACGATGGCGCAAGCCGGGTCAATAATCATCTCCAAAAAAGCCACATGAGCCGGAAAAAGCACCGAAGTTCCTTCCAAAAACAGCGGGGCCAAAGATAAGCCCGCTATAGGCACATGAATGGCTAAAATATAGATCATGGCTTTGCACAGATTATCGAAAATACGACGTCCCATGGCTACAGCGCCGACAATGGACGTAAAATTATCATCCAACAGCACTAATGAGGACGCCTCCCGCGCCACATCCGTCCCCCGCCCGCCCATAGCCACACCGATATGCGCAGCCTTTAGAGCCGGGGCGTCATTCACTCCGTCGCCGGTCATCGCCACCACTTCACCGCTAGCCTGCAGCGCCCGGACCAAGCGCAGCTTTTGCTCCGGGACTAAGCGTGCAAAGACTTGCGTCCGCCGCACCGCCGCCGCCAACTCCGCTTCGTCCATAGCAGCCACTTGCGCACCGTTAAGCACCTCCGGGTTCTCCGCCAGCCCTGCCTGCAAAGCAATGTTTCTGGCAGTTCCCGCATAATCGCCAGTCATCATAATGACCCGCACGCCAGCCTGCCGACATTGCGCCACCGCCTCCGGGACGCCTGGACGGAGAGGATCGTGCAAGCCGACCAGCCCTACAAAAGTCAAAGGAAAGCTTTTGGCCAGCTCCGGCAGTTCTTGCTCTTTCCAAAAAACTTTCGCTACCGCCAGCAGGCGCATGCCGCCAGCAGCCATACTTTCCGCTGCCTCCTGAATTTCTCTGCGCTCATCTTCCGTCAACGAACACGCCGCCAGCACCGCTTCGGGAGCGCCCTTACAAGCTACCACCTGCCGCCCGGCATCATCCAGCCAAACCTGCGTTACCGCCAAAAACTCCGCCGCCAACGGATACTCCCGGCAAAGTTCCCAATTTTCGTGCCAGTGTTCTGTCGCCGGCAGCCACTTCTCACCCAAGCGGCGAAACGCCAGTTCCATTGGATCTACCGGGTCCCGCCGACTTGCCAAAACACCGTATTCTACGGCTTCGTGTACAGCTTCCGGCAGCGGCTGGGTTTCATCTTTCAACGCATGCACAGCCCCTGCGGCAAACACGGCTTGCACAGACATGCGGTTTTGCGTCAGCGTCCCGGTCTTATCTACGCAAAGAACCGTAGCTGAACCCAGCGTTTCGATAGCGGCCATCCTTCTGGCCAGAACCTGCCGTTTAGACATGCGCCACGCGCCAAAAGCAAGGAACACCGTCATCACTACCGGAAATTCCTCCGGCAGCATCGCCATGGCCAAAGTAATACCCGCTAAAATGCCCCGCAGCCATTCATCCCAGAAGAAGCCAAAGGCCAGCACCATGACCAAGCATAGGGAAATCCCGACAAAGCTCAGCACTACCACAAGACGGGCGACCTCACGCTCCAAAGGCGTTTTAGCTTCCGCCACCTCCTGCAGAGACTGACCAATGCGCCCCATCTCAGAACGCCCGCCTGTCGCCAAAATCTCCAGCGCGCCTCGTCCTTGAATAACCAGCGTACCTGCATACGCGCAAGACTGCTGCTCTTCGGCCGCGCAAGGATCTCCGTCCGCCTCAATCCAGGGTTGCTTATCTACCGGTACGGCTTCGCCGGTAAGCAAACTTTCATCAATAAGCAAATGCGTCGCCGCCAGCAGTTTACCGTCAGCCGGCACACGGTCTCCTTCGGTCAACAACACCACATCGCCGCGCACCACTTCCCGCCCGGCAATTCGCACAGCCTGACCGTCGCGCAGCACCAGAGCCCGCGGGCTCGATAGATCGCGCAGCCGCCCCAAGGCGCGTTCCGTCCGCCGCTCCTGATGCAGCGTAATCCCCATCACTAACGCCACAAAACCCAACAACAGCATCGCTTCGCGAGAATCGCCCAAACATAAGTAAATCAAGCCGCCGCCCAGGAGCATTAAGAACATCGGCTGCTTAACGACCTCAAAAGCAATCGCTCCCAAAGTCCGCTCCCGCTCCGTCGGCAACTCATTGGCGCCCTCTGCCGCCAGACGATTTGCCGCTTCCGCCGTCGTCAAACCGTATCCTTCTACTTCGTTCCAGGCGTCTCGCATAAGCCTAGCCCCCTTAGAAAACCGCTCTGTTTCTCTTAAGGCGTAATTTCGCTTTTTACTAAATAATCCCTTTAAAATTAAAGAAGAATACGAAGATTGAACAAGAGTCGCGGGAGTCACGGGAGGGTTCGACTGAGGGTTACGGAATTTAACAGTATGCCGCCGTTTATACAGAGGCTCCTAGGCTTAAAAACCTTTTCGCGTCTTTCGTGTGTTTCGTGGTTCGTTATCAACGTCCCTTCAATGTATTATTCAACAAAAAAGACGGTAAGCTTTCGCTCGCCGCCTTTTGTATATGCTTTTAGCCCCGCGCTTCGCGGATGGCTGCCAGGAATTTTTTAGCTGTCGCCGTAATGGCTTCATAATCGCCGGTTTTTGCGCCGCCAGTCAGGCTGCCGCCTGCCCCAACCGCAACCGCTCCGGCCCGAATCCACTCGCCGACATTTTCCACCGATACGCCGCCGGTCGGCATCAGCTGCGCCTGCGGCACCGGTCCGTGGAAGGCCTTGATAATCTTGGGTCCAAAAAGCTCGCCCGGGAAAATCTTGATAATGTCGGCCCCCAGTTCCAAGGCGCTTACAACATCCTTCAAGGTAGACACGCCAGGCATGACCGGCACGCGATAGCGATTGCACAGACGCACGGTTTCCGCATTCAAGCTCGGTGTCACCACATACTGAGCGCCGCTAAGAATAGCAATGCGAGCTGTTTCCGGGTCCAGCACGCTGCCCACGCCCAGCACCACTTCCCCGTTGCCGTAGACTTTCGCCAATTCTTCCACCACATGATGCGCCCCGGGAACGGTAAAGGTAATTTCAATACCCACAACCCCGCCGGCAATGCAGGCGTCCGTAATACGCTTCGCTTCTTCGCCGCTGGCCGCCCGTACAACCGCCACCAAACCGCCTTCGGTTACTCTACGCAGCACTTCTTCTTTTTTCATACGTATTTCTACCTCATTTCCATTTGTCTACCGATTCCGTGTATCGTTTTCTAAGCTAAAAGAAAAGGGGGCCGCTACAGCTGTGAAGACCCCCGCAAAATTAGTTTGTTCGGCAATTCAAAGATTTTCGGTTTCGCCTTCCCGCCTCGCTGAATACGCAGCAGCAGCCGTTCCACACTTTTTGCGCCTACATCGTACGAGGGCTGCGCAATCGTCGTAATGCCCGGCCCCACCAAGCTGGCCCAAGACCAATCGTCAAAGCCGCCGATGCCGACATCCTCCGGAATACGCAGTCCCAGCTCGTTGATCGCGTGCAGCAAACTGAGCATAGCCACGCCGTTAGCGGTGAAAATAAACTTTTTCTCTTCTCCATTGCGCTGCAGAAAATCACGCACCTGCTCCTTGACCGCTTCAGGCTGTGAAATTTCCACAGCATATTCCTGCGGCGCTTGTTTCAGCCGCCCGTCGCACATTTGCCGGTACGCCTTGCGCCGATTTAAACGCGGACCAATATTGCCCACAGGTTGAGAGAAAAAGCCCACCTTGCCAAATCCTTGTTCAGCTACATACTGCAGCAAGTCCAAGGTAGCTTGAAAGTCGTTGGTTTTAACAACATCAAAAATAGCCGGTTCAATCGCCCGATCCACTAAAACCATTGGCACCCGACGATCCGCCATTTCCTGCAGAAATTCATTATTGCTGCAAGTAGTGTTCAAAATCAAACCATCCACCTGCTGATCCAGCATGGACAAAATGTATTCCTTTTCCCGCACCGGATCATTATCCATGTTCGCAATCATCACATGATACCCCGCCGCTGCGCAGGCATCGCCAATGCCCTTAACTAAAATAGAAGAAAAGGGATTGCTGATATCCGCCATGATTACGCCAATCAAACGGCTGCGGCTGGATTTAAGGCTGCGCGCCAAATTGTTAGGACGATAATTCATTTCTTCAATCACCGCCGCAATGCGCTCCTTCGATTCCGCCGACATAAACTCAAACTTGCCGTTCAAGTATCTGGATATGGTTGTTTTGGAACAACCGGCTCGCAACGCTACATCCGCAATGGTCACATTCGTGCGCACCTTGCCGTTTGCCTTTTCTCTTTCGATCATGAAACCCTCAACCCATCTTTAGGAAACCGCCGACACAGCAGTCCTTTAGTAAAATTCAATTATTACATAACACTATATTGTTTTATTTTACCGCATCGGTTTGTGGGCTGTCTAGAGAGTCACAATTCATTTCGTTTATATAATAGGAAAGAAAAGGGGAGACGCCCTGGCGGGAATCCCCCTTCTCTTTAATCTCCGGCAGCGGCTGATAACTGCCTCGACGTCTTTGCCATATAGGACGCAAGACCGTCTCGATCCGGCAAGCCGTCATTATCGCCAGGCGACATGACCGCCAAGGCGCCAATGGCTGCGCCGCGCCGTACCGCTTCTTGCGGAGCCAGACCTTCCAATAGGCCGCTGACAACTCCCACCGCAAAGCCATCTCCAGCGCCAACCGTATCTACCACCTTCGCCACCGGGAATGCCGGCATATAAAACGCCGTTTCCCCGCCAAAACTGGCATAGGCTCCTTTGGTTCCCAGTTTAATGACCACCTTTGATACGCCCTGGCGATGATAAAACGCCGCCATAGCTTCGGGCGTTTCCTGTCCAGTCAATTGCCGCGCTTCGGCAATGCCGGGGAAAACGATATCCGCCTGGAAGGACAGTTCGTTAATGACCCTCACCATCTCCGCTTTATCCGGCCACAAGCCAGGACGCAGATTCGGATCATACGAAATGGAAACGCCCTGTTTCTTACCCTCTTGCAAAAGAGCGCCAAGCAGCTCACGGCAGCCTGCGGACAATGCAGGCGGAATGCCGGTTAAATGCATGTGGTTATATTTTGCCCACTGCACGGTCTGCACTAAGGACGCATCCATCTTTGAGGCGGCCGAACCGCGCCGCAGGGAGTAAACTTCCGGATCGCCGGCATTCACTTTTTCTTTCCACTGCATACCGGTAAATTCGCCGGGAAGCAGCCGGATCAAGCTGGTGTCTACACCGTTGTCCTGCAAAAAATGCACGATGCCGCGACCGAACGGATCTTCCCCCGCCTGGCTCAAGTATGTTACCGTATGCCCTAGACGCGTCATGCCAATAGAAAAATTGACTTCCGCACCAGCGACAAACCGGCTGAACCGCTCCGCTACATCCAAAGACCCTGTTTTTTCTGATACAAATAAGGCCATAGCCTCGCCAACGGTCAAAATATTGCTCATTGTTTTACCCCCATACCCCGGAATCCGTTCCGATCTAAGCCCCTTTAGCCAAAGAGTCGTTGCCTTCGCTGCTAGAAGCGGAACGTTTGCTCCACCACGCCGTCAACATTGGCACCAGCACGGAGGTGACAATAACCGAAGTTGCCACCAACGCCGTCGCAGCCGGAGCTATTGCCGCAAATTCCGGCTTCATCGTAGCGATAATCACAGGATTGGACACGGCCGCCCCAGCGGTGCTGGATGCGGCAATGCCGGCTGTGCCGTTGCCGCCGCCGATAAATTTATCCGCCAAGATGAGCGGAATACCAGTAATAATAATAACTACTACGCCAAGACCGAGGCCCAAGAAGCCAGTTTTGCCGATAACAAACAGGTCAATCGTGTTCCCCAAGGCAAAGGCGAAAAAGGGAATCATCGTCTGCGTTGCCTGACCAAAGAATCCACGCAGTTCCGTATCTAAATTACCCAATACAAAGCCAACCAAGAATGGCAGTACTGCGCCAACGAATAGCTGAGGCTCAAAGCTGGCCGCTCCCGAGCTGCCCAGGATAATCATGGAAACCAGCGGACCCGATTCAATGGACATCAGCACGAAAGCGCCGGCTTCATCGTCGCTGCCGTACTGTTTCATCAACGCCGCATACAAACCGCCGTTGGTCATATCCATGGCCGCTACCAGCGCCAGGGTGGAAAGCCCCGCAAAAAAGCCTTTCGTAATGCCTTCTACCGGCAGCATGTTCACTGCAATCATCGCTACAACCCAGGCGACAGCAATTTTCGTCAGAACCAAGGTACCCGATTTGCGCAGCACCGTACCAGTAGCGCGCACGTCAATGCCAGCGCCCATGCAAAAGAACCAAACCGCCAAAATCGGCACCGTACCGGTAATCAGGCCATTGGTAAAGGAACCAAAATACTTTCCGGCTCCCGGAAAGAACGTATGGCACAAGGCCCCCAAGAACAAAGGTACCAACATCAGGCCGCCAGGAATTCGATCAACCGCTTGTTTAATTTTCATAAGATTTCATCCTTTCTTAACTCATCTCTCTGCCAAAAAGGACCTCTTAAGTGTACCGTTTTAGTGTACCGGTTTGCAAAGGTAGAAAAATAAAAAACGATTGCTTCTTTGCTTTTCAAAGACTCCTCTCTTTTAAAATAAACGGACCTACGAAACCGGTTTCTTAAATTTATATCCCTATTTTAATTGATAAATTCAAATTTGTCTAATAGTTTTACGATAAATTTTTCACTTTTTTGAGCATAGCCGCTACTCGCTCATCAACAGGCGCTTCACAAGGAAACTCCAACGCTACCGGTACGTCCTGAGGCAGTAATTCCAGTGCGCCTCGCCAGTCAATGCTGCCAGCATCCAGCTCCCGTACCTGCGGCCCTGCCGATGTCATTACCACATCTTTTAGATGAATATAGCGAACAAACGGCGCCAGCTTAACCGCATTGTGCAACGGTTCTTGACCTACCCAGACAAAATTCCCTACGTCATAGGTCGCATAGACAGGAGCGCCGCAATCTCGGCAGGCTTCCAGCAATCCCAGCAGCACTTCGAGACGGCCATTGGCTTCCGACTGGTCGCCCTCTACGGTCAGCAAAACATCTTCGTTTTTCTTAGCCAAAACGGCTAATTTTTGCAGTTCTTCCGCCGCTGCCGCTGCAAAATTGCCTACGGCAAACTTGATCCGTGTCGCTCCCATCTGCCGCGCTTCCGCATAAACGGTTTGTAATAGTTCTTCCTCCAAGCGTCCTGCTGCAAAAAGCGGCACCGGAATCGAATAAAACAATTCCAGCCCATTTTCTTTAGCCCCTTGAGCCAACGCAGGCAGTTCTTCCGGCAGATTCAGAATCCACTCGCGGCGCACTTCGGCAGCCTGCGCCTGCGCGCTGGCAACACGGGAAAGCAGCTCGGCCTGTTTCGCTCCTTCTTTGACCAAGTCGGCATAGACCAGTAAGTTAACAACCAGTTTTCTTGACATGTACTGTCTCCCCTTTGCGTTTCAGGTTTGTAAGAAAATTGAACCCGTTTCCCCTTAACCCTCTAGCGTCCCCTCCGGTTCTCCTCGCGACTCTTGTTCAAGCCTCCTGTTTCTTACGCTTCTACAGTAAAAAAGCCGCTCACGCGGCTTTTTTTAGGTTTTACCGTGCCAGCCAGCCACCGTCAACCGCTACGGTATAGCCGCTTACATAGTCAGATGCTTCCGAAGCCAGGAATACCACCGGACCAGCGAGATCTTCCGGCGTGCCCCATCGTCCTGCCGGAATACGTCCGACGATTTCCGCATTGCGCGCTTCGTCTGCCCGCAGCGCCGTGGTGTTAGCCGTAGCCATATAGCCGGGAGCGATGGCGTTGACGTTGATATTGTGCTTGGCCCATTCATTGGCCATCAAGCGAGTTACGCCCATGACGCCGCTCTTACTGGCCGTATAGGAAGGAACGCGGATGCCGCCTTGGAAAGAAAGCATCGAGGCGACGCTGATGATCTTTCCGCCATGACCTTGTTTAATCATCTGTTTGGCTACAGCCTGAGAGAAAAAGAAGACGGTCTTGATGTTGATGTTCATGACGTCGTCCCAATCTTTTTCGGTGAAATCCACAGCGTCGGCGCGACGGATAATACCGGCATTGTTCACTAAAATATCGACTTTGCCGAAGGTTTCTACCACTTTATCTACTACGCCCTGAATCGGCTCAATGCTCATCAGGTTGGCGTCAATCCCTAAGAAACGACGTCCTAACGCTTTTACTTTGCTTTCGGTTTCACTGTGATCGCCAATGCCTACGCTGACAATGTCCGCGCCAGCCTGCGCCAAACCTACGGCCATTCCCTGCCCCAAACCAGTTACCGCTCCGGTAACAATCGCTACTTTTCCCTGTAAATCAAACATGCTCATTCTTTTCTCTCCTCTTCAATTCCTTTTCAATTTCTTAGCGGATATCCTGCATGGCTACGCCGTCCATGTCGTCGAAAGTCTGGTTTTCTCCAGCCATGGCCCAAATGAAGGTGTAATTATGGGTGGCAACGCCGGAGTGAATAGACCAGCTCGGTGAAATAATCGCTTCTTCGTTATGCATCACTACATGACGTGTTTCCGTAGGCTGCCCCATGAAGTGAAAAACCACGGCATCTTCCGGCACCTTAAAGTACAGGTATACTTCCATACGACGCTCATGAGTATGACAAGGCATGCTGTTCCACATGCTGCCTGGCTCCAAAGCGGTCATACCCATGACCAACTGGCAGCTTTGCACGCCTTGAGGATGAATATACTTGTAGATGTTGCGATCATTAGAGTTCGTCAAGCTGCCCAAATGATTCGGCACAATGTCTTTACGCTCGATTTTGACGGTCGGATAGGTTTTGTGCGCCGGGCTGCTGGTAAAATAGAATTTTGCGGGATTTTGGGCATCGTCGCTTGTAAAAACTACGTCCTTGGCGCCCATGCCCACATAAAGACCATCCGTAAACTGCAGAGCATACTCCGTACCGTCTACGGTCACCTTGCCTGCACCGCCAATGTTAATAACGCCCAATTCACGGCGCTCCAGGAAATAATCTACGCCTAAGCCTTTTCCTGCTTCCAATTTTTGAGGCGCCACAGGAATAACACCGCCGGTAATCATACGATCCACATGACTGTAGACCATCTTGCAGACATTAACCTGAAACAACTCTTGAATCAGGAACTCTTGCCGCAATTCTTCCGTTGTGTACCGTTTCACATCCTCTGGATGCCCGCTATAACGTACTTCCATCCTCTATTTCCTCCTTTTTGTCTCACGATACGAATTACAGTATCATTTTTCAAGGTCATTATACTGCTCAAAAAATGCTCTGACAACAATATTTTGTCTATTTCATTAATTCTTTTCACATCGTGAGACAACCGTTCCACGATATTTACGTAGCCTTATACGTACCGCCATCCCCTGTCAGCCTTGTTATGACGCGCTCATGCGCCGTTTTTTATAATTTGCCTTTTTAGGAAATTTGCTTTAGCATGTGAACTATAGAATGATAATTTCACGAGGTGAAACACTATGGCAACAAGCGGCGGAAGCTTATCCGTGCAATCTCTGCACCGCGCCTTGACAATATTAGAAACTGTCGGCAACCATCCTGCGCCGATTACCTTGCGGCAGCTAACGGAAAAAACAGAGCTGCCCAAACCCACCGTGTACCGGCTGCTGCGCAATCTGGAAGACCGCAGATACGTCTCCTGCGACAGCAACGGTCATTACCGCTTGGGCACGCAATTTCTCACGCTCAGCCGCTGGGCGGAGCGCGACTTTGAAATCAAGCAGCTAGCTCGCAAGCATTTGGAATATCTGAACGAACTAAGCAAGGAAACGGTGCATCTCGCCATTTTAGATCAGCAACGAGTGCTGTATATTGACACCGTAGAAAGCCCTCACGCCCTGCGCCTGGTAGCCAAGCTAGGCTCGACCAATTCCGTACACTGCACCGCCCTAGGTAAAGCGCTTCTCATTCATTATCCCGACGTAAAAATCAAAGAGATTTTGGAAACGCACGGTATGGAACGCCGCACGGCTTACACTTTGACTACGCCGGAAGCGTATTTACAAGAAATGGCCCAGGTTCGTCGCTGCGGCTACGCCCTGGACGACCGCGAAAGCGAACTAGACGGACGCTGCGTCGGCGCGCCGATTTTCGACCAAAACGGAACTGCGATAGCCGCCATCAGCATTTCCGGCTTGTCGACCCGTTTTTCGCGCGAGTACATTGAAAACAACATTGTTGCATCCTTATTAGAGCGCACCGCTCTCTTGTCTAAAATTCTGGGCCATACCGAAAAAGACCTGGAAACACTGCCTTAACGGCATTTAAATCCCCCCCGCTTTGCAAGGATCAAAAATTATCCTCATTTCCTTCAAAAATATTCTTTACATTTTTCTTCCCTCATAGTATATTTAAGTAGCCCACTAATAGATCGTTAAAACGTCATGGCCTCTTTCAAATCGAGAAGCTTAATGATTGATTTGCTAACTATTAGGGTAATTGATTTGAGGAGGTCTTCACACATGGAAGACAAAAACCTGACTTGCCGCGATTGCGGCGTAGAGTTCGTATTCACCGCATCCGAGCAAGAATTTTATGCTCAAAAAGGGTTCACCAATGAGCCAGGCCGTTGCCCCGAATGCCGCGCTGCTCGCAAACAGCAGAACAACCGTGGTGGTTTCGGCGGCGGTGCTCGTCAACAGCGCGAAATGTTCGACGTAACTTGCGCGTCTTGTGGCGTAGAAACCCAAGTTCCTTTCCGTCCGAGCAATGACCGTCCGGTTTATTGCCGCGACTGCTTCCAGAAAAACAACCCCCGCTACTAAGAGCAATCAAAAAGCTCCTGCTTCTGCAGGAGCTTTTTTTTATTCCTTTTTTAGGAACCAATGATTTATTCATCACTCCGGCAGAACGGATTTTTTCCACCAGCCTTTGTCAGAAAGCCTCGGCAGAGCACTGCTATTCCTGCATTTTCTTCCTCGCCTGGCGAAAAACCCTCTCGCCCTGCCGGAGCATTCATTAGATCATTGGCTCCTTATCTTCTCTTACTATTCCGTTACCCGCATCCTCATGCGAACCCTCTGGTTCTCCGATTCTCCTGTTCAACCCTCATTCCTAGCTCCGCCCCGCTAACCCTTCCTGGACCGCTTTCATGTTGAGGTCGAACATCTCCGGCTTTTTCTTGCCGACCACCGCCTGAACCGCTTTGGATACTGACGCTTCATCCACCAGCTGCAGATGAGGCAAAAGCGCCCCCAGGCAGACCATATTAGCCAGAGCCGGCCGCCCCAAGTCGTGAGCCAAGTCGGTAGCAGGCACCTCGATCAGCTCGATATCGTCTCGCCGTTTGACGGAGGTATCGATAATGGAGGAATTGACCACCAACGCGCCGCCGGGACGGATGCGTCCTAAAAACGCTTCATAGGAAGGCTGATTAAGCACAATGCCAGCATCGGCTTGCTCAATCACTGGAGAATGAATCTCAGCCGAAGAAACAATGACCGAGCAATTAGCCGTACCGCCGCGCATTTCCGGGCCATACGAAGGGATCCAGCAGATCTCCTGCTCATCCAGCATGCCTGCATAAGCCAGAATCTTGCCGATAAACATAACGCCCTGGCCGCCAAAACCGGCCAGCAAAATTTTGTCCATCATAATTCGGCTACCCCCTTGGCCATTTTCAGCTCGCCCATTTCATACACTGGCAGCATGTTCTGCCGCAGCCACTCGAGACTGTCTTTAGGCGACAAGCCCCAGTTGGTCGGACAAGTAGACAGAATGCTGACAAACGCGAATCCCAGACCAGCCTGCTGCACCTTGAAAGCCCGACGAATCGCCTCTTTCGCTTTACGAATATTTTGCGGCGAGTCCACTGACACCGCTGCTACATAGGCAGCGCCCGAAAGGGCCGCCATTACTTTCGGCAGATCGATCGGCTCGCCCACAACGGACGCATCCCGCCCCTTGGGACTCGTAGTCGTAATTTGCCCATCTAATGTTGTCGGCGCCATCTGGCCGCCGGTCATACCAAAAACGGCATTGTTCACCATAATCGAGGTGATCTTTTCTCCCCGCGCCGCGACATGAATGGCGTGACTCGTACCAATAGCCGCAATATCCCCGTCCCCTTGGTACGTAAAGACCATCTGCTCCGGCTTGGAACGCTTGATCCCGGTAGCCACCGCCTGCGCCCGCCCATGCGCGGCGCCAACGAAATCGCAGCTGAAAAAGTCCAGGGAAAAGCCCGCACAACCCACTGGCGCGACGCCAATGGTATCGCCGACAATATCCAGTTCCTCCAGCACTTCGCCAATGAGACGATGAATGATACCGTGCGTACAGCCGGGGCAATAATGAAAGGGCAGCTCCGTCAAGCCCTGGGGTCTGCCAAATACTCTCTCCATATCTTTAGGCCTCCTTCCGACATTCCGGTGCAAAGGTGCGCATAAAATGCTGCAGCACTTCGTTTTCCGAAGGCAGCATGCCGCCTTGGCGGTTGTACAACTCTACAGGCATAGCGCAGGAAACCGCCAGCTTCACATCTTCGATCATTTGTCCGGCATTGAGTTCCAGCGTCATAATTCCTTTAATCTTACCAGCCAAGCCGTCAAAGGCTTGCTGCGGAAACGGCCAAAGCGTAATCGGCCGAATAAGGCCCAACTTCACGCCCTGCTGACGCGCCGCCAACACGACGCTTTTGGCAATACGTCCGCAAGTGCCGTACCCCACAAGCAGATACTCCGCATCTTCCGTGCAAAAGGCTTCCCAGCGTTGCTCTTTTGCGGTAATAGCGGCAAACTTTTCCTGCCAGCGCAAGCAGTTCGCCTCTCCCGCTTCGTTCGTCAAGCTGTAGCTAACAAGCTTGCGTTTTTCCCGGCCCCGGCAGCCGCCAACCGCCCAATCCTTAGGAGGCAGTTCTTTGGGCTGATACGGATGGCAAGCCACAGGCTCCATCATCTGCCCTAAGAAACCGTCTCCCATGACCAAAACCGGCGTGCGGTACGTATCAGCCAAATCGAAGGCCTCCATCGTCAAATCATACATTTCCTGCCCTTTGGACGGCGCCAGCACAATCAAGCGATAGTCGCCATGGCCGCCTCCTTTAGTGCACTGAAAATAGTCGGCTTGGGAAGGCCCTAAGCCGCCCAGACCAGGCCCGGCGCGGTTAATATTAACCACAACCACCGGCAGCTCCGTCGCCGCCAGATAGGAAAGCCCTTCTTGCTTCAAGCTAAAACCAGGACTGGAGGATGCAGTCATAACCCGCGTTCCTGTAGCAGCAGCGCCATAACACATATTGATAGACGCTACCTCGTCTTCGCCCTGCAGCACCAGGCCGCCCGCTTCCGGCAGATGCTTCGACAAATATTCCACAATTTCCGTGGAAGGCGTAATAGGGTAGCCAAAAAACAGCTTGCAACCCGAACGAATGGCTGCTTCTGCTATGGCTTCATTGCCTTTGATGAGTCTTTTCTCCATGCTTGCCGCCTCCTAACGATAAATCTCAATTGCAATATCCGGACACATCGTAGCACATAAGCCGCAGCCGACACAGGCCTCCGGCTTTACTGGCGTCACAGGAAAATACCCTTTAGCGTTGGTTTTTTCCCCCTGAGCCAAAACCTGTTTGGGACAGGCTTCAATACACAAACCGCAGCTTTTACAGTATTCCGGCAGTACCACAATTTTCGTCATCCTCAATTCCCCTTTCTCGCAGCCAAACAGGCCAAACAAATGGAATGCAGCTTGCCTTCCGGCGTCTCCGCCCGGGACGTCAGCACAATAGGATGGGTGGCGCCCAGCACCAAGCCCGCCATATGCGCGCCTGCATAATACAAAAGCGATTTTCCCAGCACATTGCCGGTTTCGATATTAGGCATCAAGAACAAATCCACTTGACCGGAAATACGGCTGGCAATGCCCTTATGCCGAGCCGCCTCCGGATTGAGCGCCACATCCAGGGCGATGGGACCTTCGATGACGCACGACGAAAATTCTCCCGCCGCAGCCACTGCCACCAAGGCTTGCGCATCTACAGTAGCCTGCATCTTCGGATGCACCTGCTCATTAGCAGTCAAAACCGCTACCTTGGGTTCCGCTAAGCCCAGCGCGCGCAGCGCGGCCAAGGCGTTTTTCAAAATCCCTTTTTTCGTCGCCAAATCCGGCGCGATATTCATGCCGCCATCGGTATGGTACAAAAGACGTTTTTCTCCAGGCACCTCAAAAACCGCTAAGTGACTGAGCAAGCTGCCGCTGCGCAGCCCCTGCTCCGGATGCAGCACCGCTTTGAGAAAATCACTGGTGTTGAGCATGCCCTTCATTACAACCTGCGCCTGACCTTGCCGTACCAAGGACACCGCTTTTAACGCCGCCTGCGCCGGGTCCTTCTCGTCGACAATCCTTGTATCCGCAGCCAAGCCTACTTCCTGCAACATGGGCTTAATTTCCGCAGCATCTCCTACTAAGACAGCCTCAGCAATCTCTGCATCCTGAGCCAGCTTCAACGCCAACAGCACGTCTTTATCCTGCGCCACCGCCACGGCTATCGTCTGCGCCCCTGATTTTTTAGCTTCCGCTAAGGCATGGGCAAAGTTTTCAAGCATAGTTTTTCCTCCTTAGCATCCAACCTTATTCGTAACGCCGCGCCTCTTCCTTCCCTCGCAGTACCCGCAAAGCTCCCAACGCCAGCGACTCCAGCTCTTCCTCGCCAGGCACTACATACACCGGTGCAATAAATTCCACCCGCCGGCGGATGTCCGCCACAATCGCTTCCGCATAAGCAATACCGCCAGTAAGGGCAATAGCGTCCACCTGTCCCTCCAGCACGGCAGCCATAGCGCCAATATCCTTCGCTACCTGATAGGGCATCGCTTCTAGAACCAACTTGGCTTGCGCATCACCGGCCTCCGCCATCTTCTGCGCCTCTCGCACATCCTTGGTCCCCAGATAAGAATACATGCCACCTTGGCTGGTCACCTTGGCCCGCATTTCCGCCTCGCTATAGCGCCCGCTATAGCATAGACGCACCAATTGATTGCCCGGCAGCGTACCGCAGCGATCCGGTGAAAAAGGACCTTCATCCATTGCATTGTTCACATCAACAGTCCGTCCATAGCGCTGGGCTGATACGGAAACCCCCGTACCCAAGTGCGCCACAATTAACCGAACTTCCCCATATTCCTTCCCTAAAAGAGAAGCCACTTTTCTCCCTACAGCCTTGCTGTTCAAAGCATGAGACAGGCTCACCCGCGGCAGCTCCGCCAACCCGGAAATACGCGCCACTGGCTCCAGCTCGTCCACAGATACAGGATCAACAATATACGCCGGTATGCCTAGTTTCTCCGCTAAATCCTGCGCCATAGCCGCCCCAAGATTGGAAGCGTGCTCGCCTCGCTGCGCCTGCTGCAAATCAGCAAGCATCGCTTCGTTGACGGCATAGGTTCCGCCCAAAAGAGGCTTAAGCAGCCCGCCGCGAGCCACCACCGCCTGCAGCTGCTCTAACGAAAAGCCGTTTTGTTCTAACATGTCGACGATCAGCTTCAACCTATACCCATGCTGAGAAAACACCGTCGCAAAATGCGCCAGATCTTCCTCCTTGTGCTCTACGGTCTCTTTGAAGCAAAGCGTCTCGCCTTGAAATAAGGCAATTTTAGTAGATGTCGCTCCTGGATTGATTGCTAAAATATGCTCCATACGCCCTCCTTGTTCCGACCAACGGAACGTTGTTCCTTTTTTCTTGTAAAAAGAAAGCGCTTTTAGAATGCAATCTAAGAACGCTTTTTTTATTGTCAGAATTAACTTGTCTATATTGTAGCAGAGCGGTCAAAGAATCTCAATCCCCAAAATACGTTTTGTGGAAGAGGTAAACAAAATAACAACCCCTAATATTACTGCATAGCACGAGAGATGGCGGCGGCAGCCCGGCGGACGCCGGCAATAATCTGCGCTTTCTGCTCGCCCTGAATGCGCGAAGACGGTCCCGAAAGGCTAATGGCCGCAACAATTTCACCGGATGCTCCCAAGATCGGAGCGGCAATGCAAGTAAGTCCCCATTCCAGCTCGTCCTTATCCGTACCATAACCGCCGCGGCGTATCTCCGCCAATTCTTGCTGCAGCACATCCCAAGACGTAATGGTTTTTTCGGTAAAAGCCGGTAAAGGATGCTCTAAAAAACGATTCAAAAACGCTTCCCCAGCATAGGCCAAGAGGCATTTCCCCAAAGCCGAGCAATGCGCTGGCGTTGTCGAGCCAACAGGCGGCGTCAAGCTGAGAATTTTTTGGCTTTCAATTTTATCAATAACAATCTGCCGAGGATACTCTTCGCTGCTGCGATCCAGCACCGCTAAATGCACCCCTTCGCTAAAGGAGTCTGCAAGTTCTTGCGCATAAGGTCTGGCAATACGGTTGATAGGCAGCTTTTCTCGCATGGTCATGGCAATGGAATACAGCTTCAACCCCAGCCAATACCGTCCGGTTTGCATATTCTGCTGCACAAAGCCTTTTTGCTCCAGCGTCGCCAACGTGCGGTGCACGGTGCTTTTATGCAGACCCATCGCTGCGGCGATTTGCGTTACGCCCATCTCTTGGCCGTAATTTTGCAGTACAAGCAGCACTTCCAGCGCCCGATCCACTGAGGAAATCCCCTCTTTTTCACCAGCCATGACGCACCTCCTCGCTGACAAACCTACAGGATCTTGTCCAAAAACTCCCGCGTCCGCTGCTGCTGGGGCGCGCGAAAAATCTGCTCCGGCAAGCCTTCTTCCACGATTTCCCCTTGATCCATAAAAATAACCCGATTGGCTACTTCTCGCGCAAAACCCATTTCGTGAGTAACCACCACCATGGTCATACGTTCTTCCGCCAGCTGCCGCATGGCTTTCAGCACTTCTCCGGTCAGTTCCGGATCGAGCGCCGAAGTCGGCTCGTCAAAAAGCATAATATCCGGCTGCATCGCCAAGGCCCGGGCAATGGCTACACGCTGCTTTTGCCCGCCGGACAAACTGGAAGGATAGCTGTCTTTTTTCACCAATAAGCCTACTTTGTTCAAGAGCTCTTCCGCCAACGGCAAAATCTCGTCTTTCTTCATGCTCTTTACCGTCATCGGCGCTTCGAGCAGGTTCTGCAGCACCGTCAAATGAGGAAATAAATTAAAGTGCTGGAACACCATGCCCATTTTACTGCATATCTGTCTGGCCCGGCCTTCATCCGCGTATTGGCAAGCGCCGCCAGGTCCCGGACCGGCCAACTGCTCTCCTTCAATTTCAAGCAAACCGCTGTCGATCTGCTCCAAGCGGTTCAAGCAACGCAAAAACGTACTTTTCCCCGAACCGGACGGTCCGATGATGGCGACAACCTCGCCTTTTTCTACCTCCAGCGAAATGCCCTTGAGCACTTCTACGCCGGAAAACTGCTTATGTATATCAATGGCTCGAATCATCTTCATTATTGTCACCGCCTATTCTTCGTAGGTATTATAGCGTTTTTCCAGCCATTGGAAGCCCCAAGTGAGCACCAAGGTCATGACCAGATAAAACACAGCCGCCACCAAAAACGGCGTCGTGCTGAAATCTCGCTGCACCAAGGCCCGCGCCGTACGCAGCAAATCATCCATAGCCAACACGTAAATCAAAGAAGTATCCTTAACCAACGTGATGGTCTCATTACTAATCGGCGGCAGCACGCGGCGTATAACCTGCGGCAAAACAATACGGCGCATGGTCTGCACATAGTTCATGCCCAGCACCTTGGCGCCTTCGTATTGACCCTTTTCAATGGACTGAATGCCCGCCCGGAATATTTCCGCAAAGTATGCTGCGTAATTCAGTACAAAAGCCAACATGGCAGCCGAAAAATCAGACAGCTTCACGCCCACATAGGGTATCAGCGGCAATGCAAAATAGACAAACAAGAGCTGCAACATCAAGGGCGTGCCGCGAAAAAGCCAGATATACATGCCGATAAAGCGTTGCAGCCAGCCATAGCGGGAAATGCGTCCCAAAGCCAGCCCCAATCCTAAGGGCAGCGAAAGCACAATCGTAACAAAAAACATTTTCAGCGTAACAACCGTGCCTTCCAGCATCGGTCCAACGATATTCAAAATATATTCCATTCTACCGTCTCCCATTGATTGTTTTCTTCCAGCACCGCGCTAAAGAAGCGATGCCTTTCTCATTGTACATGAAGAACGTCTTTCATGCCAGTCTTTCCTGCTTTTACCGCACGTTTCCTAATTGCTTCCGCACCCAAAATCGTTTACACTAAGAAGGTACATGCTTTATAAAAAGCATAAGTCGCTTTTAACTTTTTCAAGACGCACGTAGATTTTGTTTCAAATATAATACGATAAACGCAACATAAAATAATGGAGGGACTTACATGGATGCCATTACCAAAGTAGAAATCATTACCCGCCCTCATAAGCTGGATGAATTAAAAGAAGCTCTTAACGCCATCGGCGTTACCGGCATGACAGTCAGCCAGGTTTTCGGCTATGGCTCCACCAAAGGCCATACCGAAGTATACCGCGGCCATGAGTACGCCATTAATTTGCTGCCTAAAATCAAAGTAGAAACCGTCGTTTGCGAAGTCCCTGTCGAACGCGTAGTCGAAACCGCGAAGCGCGTCCTCCGTACCGGCGAAATTGGCGACGGCAAAATTTTCATTCACCCCTTAGTCAACGCAGTCCGCATCCGCACGGGCGAAGAAGGACCGGACGCCATCAAAGAACCTACGCGTTCTTGATTTTTTTTACAAACCATCTAGGCAAAGCTATTTTTTCATGATATAGTTGTCACATGCCGACATAGTGGCGACGTAGCCAGTAATAAACACGAAGAATTTCCCTTACGGAAGCTTCGTGTTTGTTACTGGTTTTTTTGTTTTTATTGTATACATTAATCAAGGAGGACAAAACATGGAAATCTCAGTACATTCTCTGGCAGTAGGTTTAGACACTGTATGGGTGCTTCTTTGCGCCGCCCTTGTTTTCTTAATGGAAGCAGGCTTCGCCATGCTGGAAGCCGGTTTTATTCAAAGCCGCAATTCCCTTAATATTATTATGAAGGTGCTTGTAGACTGCGCTGCCGGCATGCTTGGATATTTTGCCGCCGGTTTCGCCCTCATGTACGGCGCCGATGCCGCCGGCCTCATTGGCACGAATGGCTTCTGGGTCAGCGGTGACCTCTCCCATTTGAATCTGAAGATTCCCATCTACGCTTTCTGGCTCTTTCAGGCTGCTTTCGCCATCGCCATGGCTACCATTGTTTCCGGCGCCGTGGCGGAACGCATGAAATTCGCCCCATATATTATCTTTTCCTTTGTAGCTACTGTTGTCATCTACCCCCTGGCTGGCCACTGGGTCTGGAGCAGCGAAGGCTGGCTGAACCAGCTGGGCATGCTGGATTTTGCCGGTTCCGCCGCCATTCACGCCTTGGGCGGCTGGTCCGCTCTGGCTGCCGTTTGGGTACTTGGCCCCCGTACTGGTCGTTTCAACAAAGACGGCAGCGCCAACGTCATGCCCGGTCACAACCTGCCGTTGGCAGCCCTGGGCGCCTTCATCCTCTGGTTTGGCTGGTTCGGCTTCAACCCCGGCAGCACCCTGTCTGGTCTTGATACCAACATTGCCCGCATCGCCGTCAACACCAACTTAGCAGCCGCAGCCGGCGGCATGGCCGCTACGCTTTTAACACTTTTCCGTTACGGCAAAGCCGACCCCAGTATGGCTATCAACGGCGCACTGGGCGGTCTTGTCGCCATCACCGCCGGTTGCGCGTACGTAGAGCCCATCAGTTCCATCGTGATTGGCGCCATTGCCGGCGTGCTCATCATTGCCGCCGTTCCCTTCTTTGACTCCTTGCGGGCGGACGACCCGGTCGGCGCCATCGCCGTACACGGCGTCTGCGGCACCTTCGGCACCGTTGCTGTCGGCGTTTTTGCCGAAAAGGGCGGCCTCCTTTATGGCGGCGGCACAGATCTGCTTTTCATCCAGCTTCTAGGCGTATTGGCCGTTTCCCTCTGGGGCTTCGGCGCCACCTATGCTGCTTTCAGCGCCCTCAAAGCCATCTGCGGCATCCGCGTTTCCGTCGAGGATGAACACGAAGGCCTGGATCTCAGCGAGCATGGCATCACCGCCTACAGCGAACTGGAATATGGCGCCTTAAAGCCTTTGCACCACCCCATCCTGCGCACGACTCCTCGCGCCGCCAAAGAAGAAGAAATCCGTTCGGTCTAGG
>MTLC01000626.1_pt1 | contig 22736 bp, 27 predicted proteins | sample 1982451 | NCBI WGS metagenome assembly MTLC01 (sample SAMN05710165, study PRJNA340218) | biofilm metagenome | isolation source: sample SPH anode biofilm adapted to +100 mV | place: USA | collected 2012-02-03 | reverse complement strand
ATGATTACTTCCTCCTTGTGCAGTATGAGCGGTGAACAATCGGGGCAGTATAGAAGAAAATGAGTGAGACATCAATAAAGAGAATAAAAGGACCAGTGTGATGACTGGTCCCTTGAAAGGAATGGTTGTGAGAGCTGATACTTACGTCGGCGTGAAGAAGATGGCCCCCTGTCCCTTTTCCGACTTCGCCCAAATCTTTCCCTGATGCCGCTGCAACAAAAAAGATCGTGATTACTTTTTTTGGCCGGATCGCCTTCTACCGCATCAGATCTCGTGCCCGTGGAGCTGATGCAGAAGCCGCTTCAAACGTTCCGCTGCAGACGAAAGCGAGAGAAAGCGGCCGCCCCCAAGGGCCTGTTGCGTTCTTGACCATCATGGGCCGATCGCCCCAACACACCCTAGGCCGTTTAACCCATACCATGGGTACTTTCACCCAAAAAGCAATCTCGCACCGCTGCGCCGTTCCCTCACCGTAAAAACTTATCCCCCCGCAATCCCCGACCAGATCCGGTTATACGAAAATCATTATTGCTTATCATCGCTTGGCGCGTACCGCTGGTACAAGTCATGCTATCCACCCTGTCGCACTTCCCCTATCCATCATGTTTGGCACGTCAGTGCCTTACTGCCCCCATCTTCTTGACCGGGGCAGCCATACCCAAAGGAGGAAGCAACGGATGAAAAAAAGCATCGTAGCACTGTGCAGTATCGGCAGTACCCTGCTGGCACTGGTCGGCACCGCGTTCGGTCTCACCCACCCGACCCTGACCTGGACGGGGTACGCCATGTGCAGCTCCTGCCACACGACGCAGGCTAAGGCTATGTACCAATCGGTCCACTACCAGTGGAAGGGTTCCGCCGCCGAGATGACCACAGGCCCGACCACACAGGGAAAGATAGACGCCGTCGACGGGTCGAGCGCCCTCAACGCCTACTGCATCAACATCCAGGGGAACTGGGGCCCCTGCGGCGCCTGCCATGTCGGGACCGGCGCCAAACCTGTGGCCACCAGCAACCCGACCGCGGCGCAGCTTGCCGCCATCGACTGCCTGATCTGTCACAACGACACCGTGAACGCACCATATTCCCGCGTGCGTAACGCGACCACCGGGCTCTTCGAACCGGCGGCAGGCCTTAACATGAACCTCGTGGTGCAAAAGGCCGCCATAAAGCCGGTGCGCAAGAACTGCCTCGGCTGCCACGCCAAAGCGGGGGGCGGCGACGCGGTCAAGCGCGGCGACATCGCCCTTGCGAGCGGGACCACGGCAGACATCCTCTACGATACCCACATGGCAACCGGCAACGGGGGCAATCTCGCCTGCCAGGCCTGCCACACCTTCAGTGCGCACCGGGTCGCCGGCCGCGGCACCGATCTCAGGCCGCAGGACACCACTGTCCAGATGGCCTGCGCCACCACCACCTGTCACCCCACAAAGACCAGCACCACCTCCAGCCACGGTAACGAGTACGTGAACCGCCATCAATCCCGCGTCGCCTGCCAGACCTGCCACCTCGCCAAATACGCGAAGAACGCCGGCGACTCGGCAGCCAGCGAAGCCACGGAAACCCACCGTACCTGGGTCTCCGCGGAATGGAACTCGACTCTGAACCGCTACGAGCCGGTGCCGACCAAGGCCAACAACCTGATCCCCAAATACGCCTTCTGGAACGGCAAGAGCTGGGGCAACAACACCTTCAACACCGCCGTTCTCGACGCCGCTACCGGCGCCTACAAGATATCCCGTCCGGTGGGCGCCATCACCGACGGCGTAGGCACCAAACTCTACCCCTTCAAGTACAAGACAGCGACCCAAGCGCTCGCAAGCGGCAAGATCGTCCCCATCTCCACCGCGAAGTTCTTCGCCACCGGTCTCTATGACGACGCGGTGCGGGACGGCCTCGTCTACCTCGGGCTGTCCAGCACAACCCCCTATACCACCGTCACCACCGATGAATACCAGTTGCTGAACCACCAGATCCCGGCGGCCTCCGGCAACACCCTGGCATGCGCCGCCTGCCATCCGAACGCCGGTGCCACCCAGTTGAAACTCGTAAACACCCTCGGCTACGGCATCAAGGGGACGGCAACCACAACCTGCACCCAGTGCCACAGCTTCAAGGACGTCCATTCCCTGGACTACATCAGCATGCACGACAAGCACGTCAAGGATAAGCAGATCGACTGCTCCATGTGCCACGGCTTCACCCGTCCCGAACGCAACCTCAGGATTGGGATCCTGCCTGGCTAACCCTTCCACCTTTCATCCCATGCAATCAGGGCCCGGCAACGGGCCCTCTTTTTTTACGAGTTTGGAAGACCCCACTCCGGTGAAGTTGATCAACCAGCCTGTCAAAACTCTTTTTGCCGCACTCGTTGAGATATTACTTAACCGCGTTGTACCGGTCAGTCCCCCGAGAATAACCAATACTCACCAGCAGATATCTTTTTCTTTTCCCGTGCAGACTCTCCCGACTACTACGGCAGCGTAAGTGATCCCAAATCCAGAACAGGCTACCTACTTTCCATTTCGATCTTCCCTCTTTCTGAGGCGTCAACTCTTCCAACAGGCCCCTACGCTCCCTTTTTATCCCTACGAGGAGTTCTGCCGGGTTTGTATTCTAATCCGGGGACCGCGACTAAGTGTGGCGAAAATCCTCCCGCGGAAAAATCAGGTTTCATTTTTTCTCGGGGAAACATGTTTTTTGCCGCTCTAACAACTTATAATGTTTGGTGAATTCAGGCGGCCTCAAAAAGAAGTTTGTTTTTCGCCCGGCAAGGTCTGTTTTTGGGGGCGGCATGCCGGTATTTACGGCAGCAAGTCCAGCAGGTGGATGTCGACACAGTTACGCGTCCCTAGGAAAACCTCCCGTTCCGCAAGGCCTTGTTTCGAAGGTGCAAGAAGGACACACAATGGTGATCCAAGTCGTACCAGATGAATTTTAGAGCTGCAGGGAATGTAGCGAAGAGTGGCGAAGCTGTTTCGAAACGACAAAAGGGCCAGGTGAAATCAATCACCTGACCCTTTGCTTTGATGGCGCGCCCGGAGCGATTCGAACGCCCGGCCCCAAGATTCGTAGTTTGTGATTTTACCCTATTCCTCTTTCTGCCTTGTTCTACACACCTATATAAACTATTGACATCACACGATTTCACCATTAGTCTTGTTCTACGTTGTTTTGTGGAATTCTCTATATCATTGACCCTATGGTGACCCTATGGGCCCTATAGCGTCCACGCGAGAGGCTTTATGGCGGACAAGATCAAGCTGACAAAGACTGCAGTCGAAGATCTCCCCTTTGCCGAGAAGGGGAAACAGGCCGACTATTTCGACTCCCAACTTGAAGGCTTCGGCGTTCGTGTTTCTGCCACCGGGAAGAAGTACTTCGTCCGGCGCACTGTGGCAGGAAAACGCGTCAGGGTCATGCTCGGCAGCCACCCTACTATGACTGCAGAAACCGCGCGCAGCCAAGCCCGAATCAAGCTCGGGGTGATGGAGACCGGTGTCGATCCAAACGAGGAGAAGCGCCAGGCCGTGAGGGATGCCGAGGCGAAAAGGAAAAAAGGGATAATCCTTCAAGCCGCCCTTGATGACTACGTCGAGAACAAGAAGTTGAAAGACAGCACCATCGACAATTACAAGGACCTCTTCTCCACCTACCTGTCAGACTGGTTGAGCCGCCCAGCGGCGGACATCACGCGGGAGATGGTGCTTCAACGGCATCGGGATATTGCAAACGGCAAAAGGCGCTCGCGGATTCTTCTGAAGGAGGCGGATCCGGCTGGGAAAGCCCAGGGTGGGAAAGCAAAGCTGAAGGTTTCGGAAGTGCCCGAACCGAAGAAAAAAGAAGCTGCCGCGGACAACTGCATGCGTACCTTGCGAGCTATCTTGAACTACACATTTGAGGAGGAGGAAGGAGATCTCCCTTATCTGAACCCTGTCAACGTGCTTTCCTCCAAAAAACACAAGGCGTGGTTCAAGGTCGGGCGCCGGCGCACCATCGTCAAAAACAGTAGCCTCCCCGCCTGGCACAAGGCAATCATGGGGCTGGACAACGACGTCGTGCGCGACTACCTGCTTTTCACCCTCTTCACCGGCCTGCGCCGCAACGAAGTGGCAAAGCTCAAGTGGAAGCTGGTGGACTTCGACGAGCGATCATTCACCGTCGTGGACACGAAGAACAATGAGCCGCACACCCTTCCCCTCAGCGACTTCCTGTTTAGGCTCCTGAAGGACAGGAAGGACGGGCTAAAAATCGAGCTGGACACCGCGCGAGCCGAACAAGCCGCCGCGCAAGTCACTGTGTCCCCCCTGACACCAAAGCAGCACAGGGCTCTTGATAATCGCGTTGCCTTGGCGGAGTCCCGCTTCGCCTCCACATACGTGTTCCCAGGCGAGGGCAAGTCCGGGCACATTGTTAACCCGAAGCGGGCACTGGAGGAAGTTCTGGCAACCACGGGGATCAAGTTTTCCTGCCATGACCTCCGCAGGACCTTCGCGACCACCGCCGAAAGCCTCGACCTGTCCCGGTACGCCATCAAAGACCTGCTGAACCACAAGAGGCAGGAGGCAGATGTGACAGACGGCTACATCATTCTCGAGGTTGAGCGACTGCGGGGGCCGATGCAGAAGATCTCCGATGCAATCCTCGAGCGGATCAAGAAGCAGCACGGGCAGGTGATCCAGATGAGTGCAGGGATAGCGACAGAATAAGAGCGGTATGTGGCAGCAAATCAAGCCCACTTTGGCCCAATGGCCGATGTTGGGGACAAATGCCAGGAGATAGGGAGGCCACCCGACAAAGCCGGAACACCCTACCGGCCTTCTCCTGGCTTAAATAGGGGCCGCAAAGGGAGCGGGATGGAAGAGACAACCTTCAAACTCAAATTTTCATTCGATGGGCTACCTGATAGTTATCGACAAATGTCTTTTACTTCTGACGAGGTATCTCACCTTAAAGACATCCTCAACAAGTTTGAACCTACGTCGGTTGAGAAATTCATAGGGGAATTAGAGCACATTTGCCGGGAACAAATCCGCATACTGGCAGAACCAAAACGAACAAAGACTTCCATTGAGCAAAACATTGCCGATCTGTTGAAGACATGCAAGAAAACCGCGAGAGATCTGCAGAGGATTGCTGAAACCAAAAATGTTTTGATCCCGACGGACAACTTCAACTTCACTGTAAATGCAGAGTCGGGAAACATAGACATAGTTGGTTGGGCTGGTGAGGCGTGGTGGTACGAAACATCAAGCCAAGCTATCCCTGCTGCCACCGAATTACTGAAGTTCATCGAATGTCTAGAGGCTAGACCAAAGGGTCCTAAAAACAAGAGTGGACGACCGGCGTCGAAACGAGAGGGCTTTATAAAAGAGATTAAGCATTTATACGAATTCTGCTTCAGCACAAAGGCGACGATCTATTCGCTCATTTTCCAGGATGTAGTTTCCTTTTCCCTAGAGGCAACAGGACACGACAAGCATAAAGATGCCACCAGAAGGATAAAAGCCGCGCTCTCCAAACCCTGACAAAATTGGCCGAAATATCTTAATTTCGTCCACTGACATCACTTACAAAAGGCCCTATACCTCTACCCAGGCATAGGGCCTTTTGTCGTTTTCTACGAGGAGGTTGGATCATGGGTGAGAATCTGAAAACTGAGGAAGCAGCGGATTTCCTGCGAGTGAAACCTACAACACTGGAGCAGTGGAGATGGCAGGGGCGAGGTCCCCGCTTTATTAAATTGGGGCGCTGCGTCCGCTACCGTCGCACAGACCTCGAAGCGTTCATGGATGGAAGGGCATACACATCCACCACAGCCGCACAAGCGGCCGCATAGCCATGCCCCCCCCTTATTCAAAACAGGGCGGTACAGGTCGGTACCGCCAGCAGGAGCCGCCCCACGGGAAGATCCTCGGGTTCTACGTCGTCGTCTACGATCGGCATATCCGGAGGGAAATCATCATCCCCGCCTCAAAGCTCGACATCATCAAGGGAACGGTCCGCCTTCCATGAGTGCTTCCGGGTGGGTAAAGCTGCATCGGCTTCTTGCTGGTCACGATCTTTGGCTCGGTGAGCCCTTCACTAGGGGCCAGGCCTGGGTAGATCTGCTGCTCCTGGCTAATCACAAGACTGGTCATATCCGCAGGCGAGGCGTCAAGATCCCGGTTGAACGAGGGCAGGTTGGCTACTCTCAGGAATCCCTCTCAACTCGGTGGCGGTGGAGCAAGGGGAAGGTGATCCGCTTTCTTTCCGAGCTGAAACGGGACGAGCGAATAACACAAAAAACGGTACTGAAGAATTTGGCCTTAAGTACCCTAATTGACATCACAAATTATGGTCAGTACCAATGCGGCGGGACCGAAGACGGTACTGAAAACGGACCGAAGACGGTACCGGAACAAGAATGTAAAGAAGGAAAAGAAGTAGATAGGGGGAAAAAGTTCAATCCCCCCAACGAACATGAGGTGAGCACCTACATGGTGGAGATCGGGTTCCCTGGCGATCCGGCCAGGTTCATCGACTTCTACGCCTCTAAAGGCTGGATGATTGGCAAGAACAAGATGAAGGATTGGAAAGCAGCGGTGAGGACTTGGAAGAGCAAATCAGCGGAGTCTTCATCAGCACCTGCAGTCTCAAACCACGACCGCCCAACGAGGGCACAATTGGAGGCCTTGATATGAGCAATGAGCAGCCCTTTACCGACATGATGGCGGAGGAAGAGGTGGTAGGCGCCGTCCTCTTGGATTCGGATATCTTCCCGGACATTCGCGCCGTGCTCTCACATGATCACTTTTCCGATGGCAGATTGGCGGCGGCCTTCAAGGTTTTCGGTGAGCAGTACGAGAAGCGCGGCCATCTCGACCTTACAACCATTGCGGAACTCGCACAGGTTCAGGTCCAACTCCTGGCCCAGTGCATGACGGACGTTATCCCCGCACTAGCACCTGGGAAGGCTCGCAGGTTGGCATCTCTGGCCCAGAAGCGTCTGGTTAGAACCCGGTTGCAGCACGTCCATTCACAGCTCGGCACGCTGGACCCCGAGGACATCGCAAAGCAGCTTTCTGATATCGCTGCCAACGTCGTTACGGGCTGCCGCTCGAAAGCAGTGTATGACGCCCCCTCCCTCTGCAAAAGGGTTGTGAAACTTCAAGAGGCACGTGTTGAGAGGCGGCCTGAGGCTTGGGGGCTTGAGATCGGTTATAGCCTTCTCAGCCGTCTGCTGAAGGGCCTGCAGTCTAAGCGAATCACTGTCATTGCCGCGGCAACCGGCTTCGGTAAGTCGACTCTGGCCCTCAACCTTCTTCACCGGATTGTCCTTGCCGGTCACCGTGCTCTTTTCATCAGCAATGAGAATGATGTGGACCTTAACCTCGACCGGCTTTGCGCTATCCATTCCGGGCTCAAGGTGAAGGATATCGAGAGCGGCGAGCACCACAAGGTTGCCACCACCTTCGGCGAAAGCTTTCACCGTTCCGGCCTTTTCATGACCGACAACAGCCCCCGCACCATCGAGGAGGTTGTTGGGACGATCAGCAAGTTTGTGGTCCAGCACAAGGTGCAGGTGGCCTTCATCGACTACATAGGGGAAATCAGCCACTCAGGAGACAACCGGGAAACAGAAGAGGCGCGGCTTGCGAAATATGCGCAGAAGTTGGTGGACTGCGCGAAGTCCCTGGAGATCCACCTGGTGGTAATGGCACAGCTCAATCGGCAAGGAAACAGTAAAGGACGGCCGTCCAAAGCGGAGCTTGCCGGCTGTTTCAAGATCGCCCAAAAGGCCCACTCTCTCTTACTCTTCTGGCAAGACGAAAAGAGGCGCGATGTCTTGACCGTTGAAAAGAACAGACAAGGACCGGCGGGGATCGATATCGAAATGACCTTCAATCGAACGACGCAACAGATCTTTGAGGCGGGTGTGCTGACAGCAGATTGATGACAGCAGTTTTGGGAGGAGCAAGGATGCACCACCAGCACCAAATACTGAAGAATGACGGCGCCGTCTTAGACCCGAACCTTCCCAACCCAGTAACGGAACCCGACCAGCGCTTCCTCACCAACCTTCTTAAGGAGGTGGGGAAAAGGTACCGGCAAGCCACCTGTGGGCGGAGAGTTTACATTCCAACCGAGAGTACCAGATGACCAACATGCAGCTACGAGTTCAAACGAATCGCTACGGAGTGGTGATCATGCAGGTGCTATGTGGGCCAGGATGGCGACTTAGCCACGATGCTTGAAGACGCTGAACAGGATCTTCGTTGGAATGTGGTGAAGGGCACTGAGACGCGGCACCTGCCGACCGAAAGAAAGCCCCCAGGGGGGTGTCACATCTTACAGTGATCTTCTTTCATGACCGTGTGTGTAACCTCAGATTTACAAAATAAAGTTTTTCCTTTGAAAAATTGGAGGCCTAGAAATGGCACTACAAAAAGTACCCAAGCACCTTTCGAAAGAAGCCAAGTCCGTGTGGGAAAAGCTGATGAAGGAGTATGACATAGCCGACGAAGCTGGCCTGCTGATCTTGCAAACAGGTCTTGAGGCGTTTGGCAGGATGCGCGACGCACAGGCGGTGATCGACAAAGAAGGATTGGTAGTACGGGACAGGTGGCAGCAACCCAAGGCGCATCCTTTAACCACAGTGGAAAGAGACTCTAGAGCGGCAATGCTGGCGGCTCTGAAGGCCTTAAACCTCGACCTCGAGGTATTGAATGAGAAGCCTGGCCGCCCGGCGGGGAGGTAGCCTATGCCAACGAACCGAAAGAGATCACCGCGCAGTCGGCGGGACAATGGCCTTGCCCCGGACCAGCACGCTTGGTTGTTCGACCGATTCCTCCCCAGGAACCTCTGGGAGATTTTAGCCACCAAAGAGGACCGGCAACACCTTTGGGAAAAGAACCGGCGAATTGTTCTGGAACAATGGACAGAAGAGCAACCTTGTACCCGCCCGCAACGGTGGTGGCAGTATGACGCACCGAAGGAACTCGTCCCCGGTTGTCGCGGGACTGAGTTTTTTGCGTACCAAGCTTTCAGATGCCGGACCGGTGGGACCGGCACCCCTCAACATGAGTGCCTGAACGTGGTCCCCCATTTCCTCTTAGGAATACCTTCATCATGGGTTGGTGCCCTGGAAATGAAGCTTTTTTCTCACCGATTTGCGGGGCAGCCAATAGACCAAGCACATCCGCCAACCTTCGAAAGCCAGGCGGCTTATCTTCAACGTCATGGTTGTTTGACCCACGAAGAAAAAAAGTACCTCGGCAAGCATCCAGCCTTGCTGGAACCCGAGGTCTTAGTGGCCGATTTGTCACATGTTGTTACACCGATAAAGGAGCTAAGCAAATGAGCGGACAACTCGGCGAACTCGTAATAAGCCTCTCGGCCGATATGGCCCGTTTCCGCGAGGACATGGGTAAGGCAAACAAAATCACCCAGGACACAGTGAAAAAGATGCAATCGGACGTCGCCAGCGGTATGGGCAACTTGAAGGCTTCTTTCGATATGGTGTCAAAGAGTTTTGCTACCGTTGCTGCTGTTGCCGCCGGTGGCGCGATATTCGCTGATGTAGTCAACTCCACAAAAGCTTGGGTAAGTGAAACGGTGAAGCTTGCCAAGACCATGGGCATGACCACACAGGAAGCTAGCGCGTATAATGTAGCACTTCGGCTTACCGGTAATGATGTTGACACGGCGATGATGGCAACGTCCAAGCTCACCAAGACCCTCACTACAAATCAGGCGGCGTTTGAAGCTCATAAAATAGCAATCAAGGATACAAGCGGCCACCTCCTGCCGATGACGCAAATCATCACAAATACCTTTGAAGCACTCAGCAAGCTAAAATCCGGAACCGACCGCAACACCGCAGCACAAGAACTCCTTGGAAAGAGCTTTATCCAGCTTTCGTCTATGGCAAAAATTACCAACGATGTCCTTGTAGAGTCGAAAAAGCTCTCTGAAGATCTAGGGATGACCGTTGATGGCAAAACTGCCGAAGCCGTCAAAAACTACGCCAAGGAAATGAACAAGCTCAAACTGGTGCACGAGGCATTCAAGGTCAACGTGGGGGAGATGGTTTTGCCGCCCCTCAACAAGATTGAGCAAGGCTTCAACGCCATCGCCATCGCCGCCGCCAAAACTAAATCGAAAGGTGGAATGTCGGAGTCGTTCACCGTTGATATGGCAAGCATGTTGCTGGTCGAACAACGGCTCAGATCTAAAGATTTCCTCCTCCACCCTATTGATACCGTAACAAAACTGACGGCCGATCTCCACGCACTTAAAAAAGCTGGTGACGCTATAGCTACCGCCAACAACAAGCCAGTTCCTGAACTTGGTGGTGATACCAACGAGGCGTCCAACGCGGCAGACCGAAAAGCCGAAGCCGCGGCTATGAAAGCCGCAGTAGAACAGGAGCGGCTTGAGTTCAACAAGGGCGTTCAGAGCTACAACCGGCTCGTCGACGCCTTCAACTCATCCCGCACCGATCTCAGCGATCTAGAGAAGGCTCTTGCCAAGGTGAATGACGAAGTGGCCGAACTCTCTAAGGCGCATCCCGAGCAGGCAAAAGACGCGGCCATCATAGGCGAAAAAACCAAGGCTCAGTTACGCCAGGCCGAAGCACAGAAGATCCAGAATGCCGAGGTGAAGGAATCCATTAAGTTGCTGGAAGAGATGAACAAGGACGTAGCCGCATTCAGCACCAAGGGCCTTGGTCAGGCCCTAGAGGTCAATCTTCCCAAGCCGAAGTATAGCCTGCTTGGTGATTCGGCAGGGACTCCGCTTCCTGGTGGCAAATACAGCCTCATGGGTGCGGCTGAAACAACGGGCTTTGGCGGCAACCAGACCGATCATCCCCTTGACATGGTTGCAGAGGCAAGGAAATCGGCTGAGGCTCAGCGTCAATTTGCTAGCATCATGGCCGCTGGGAATCCGTATCAGGAGCAGTTGCTGGCGCTGCAGGACACACGAGAGCAGCAGATTGCTGAGGTCGCCAAGTGGGATGACACCGAGCTTGGCATGGCCGAGAAGAAGGCACAGGCACTAAAGAAGATCGATGAGGATTACTACCGCTCCAGGTCGGCACTCCGCCGTGCTGATTACGACACCGCCATTAACGCGGCAGTCGGCCTTGGCAACCAGATGGCAAGCCTGATGATGCAAGGGAACAAGCGGCAGTTCGAGCAAGGGAAAAAACTTGCCATGGCTATGGCCGTTGTCGACACCGCCATGGGCGTGTCAAAGGCATTGGGTTCGGCCCCGCCCCCGATGAACTTTATCATGGCCGCCATGACCGCGGCATCCGGCGCCGTTCAGCTTGCCACCATCCAAAGCACCCAGTACCAGGGCCGCGAAAAGGGCGGGCCGGTCTCCGCCGGCACCCCTTACATCGTCGGCGAGAAACGACCAGAGCTTTTCATTCCAGGGCAGAGCGGGACCATCGTGCCCTATGTGCCGAATGGCCAGCGAGTTACTATAAGCCCCACAATCGTCTACAATGTCAGTCCCGGTGTGCCGGAAGCAGTCGATGCCGCCATCCAGCGTGCGGCGCCGGCACTTACACAAATGACGACCAACGCAGTGAAGGCTGCCATTCGGCAGGGCAATTTTCTGGAGGTATTTTAGATGGCCGTAATAAAATTCCCAAGTAAGATCGAACGCGAGAACAAGGCTTTCGCCAAAAGCCTCGAGGTCGCTTTAAGTGCGGTCCCAGAGCCCTACCGGACAGATGTTGTTCAGGACATATCCGCCTATTACATCAGGATTGGTTCTTCTGATCTTGGTTCTGCGGAACTTGTCGGTGATTTCACACCTGAACAAGTAGAGGCCATTAGAAAGATGTTCGATGATTATGGCGCAAAAATAGGAAAGGAAATTGCTGCCCTGGTTATTGATCTGAGCAAGCTGAGGATCGAAAAGGCAGTGTACGAATCAATGTACGGGCATTTGCATTAGCAGCCGTTTATCGGAAATCAAGCCGGAATTTCCCTATGGTTGGAGTAGGACGGACAATATCCGTCCTACTTATCATGTGCGGGACACATTTGAAGCGGCACCGTTTGAATTTATAAGGCGTGTATCAAAATGGTCTTTAAGCACGAGCACAGCTGGCTAGCCCGGCTCCCCCCTAATGCTCTCAGTCTTTTTAGACTTTTTACTTTTCACGGGCCACTTTCCTTCCTGCTTAAGCTGTCTTCGCCTCTCAGCTACCATATCCAGATAAGCACGGTGCGACAACGACGCAGCGATACTTCCTTCCCTGCTCTTTCCCCAATCCTCAAATCTTTGCCAGCTTTCCTTCATTGACGAGGGCAGGTTCCCATGCGCCTTATACTGCTCTATTAAATCTTCAAAATCCTTTGGGAAAATGTTCAACCCCATGACAAGCGCAATGTTCCTGAGGTTTAAATTTGAAGATGACAAAGGGGCCGCAGATACCATTTGTCCGTGTAGAGCATTGGCAAGCTCTTCTCGTACAATTTTACGAATTTCAGATAACAACTCCTCGCGCCCCATGCCTCTCTCCTTGGCCAACAGTCTGCCCCCCGCGGGCAGCCTCTTCACCCATCGATTCTATTTCTGCTTACATGAGGCTCAGGGGAAGAGACGGTGGCAGACGAATTTGAGCTTTTTCCCTTCCCGCTGTACGAATAGATGAAGGACCGCTGATGCGCTTTCTTCGGAAGAATTCTTGGCTCCACTGGTTTCGTAGGGCGTGCAATAGCGGCCACAGATCTCTTTTTATTTAGTTCGAGCAGGAGGTGGAGTGCGGTCTCATCAGAAATATCAACATCCCACCCGTATGCTAGAGCAACGGCCTCATCGAGCTTCCGGTGTGCCTGGGCAAGCCACTGTGGCCTCTGGTTATAAAGGCTAGTCAGGGTGCGTTTCTTGAGCTTTTGGGCCGCATGCTCGTCGACTGGGACAATGCGCTCAGGGAAACCAGAAACAACTTCTGGCGCCCGCCGAACCAATTCAGGTGGATTAAGCCAAGCATCCCTGAGGTCGGCAAGCCCCCTGGCTGCTGCGGCGATTTTCCGAGCACGTTGGTCACTGGTGTAGTCTTCGGTGGGAATGTTGGGAGTCAGGCCCGCCGGGAAGGGGAATGTTTCGAAGCAAGTCGTGGGTGTATACCGGGGATCGTTGCCAGCACCCATATGGGTACACATCCTTAATGCCCATATCTCATGGAATCTTGAATGGAGAATACCGAAACATGTATCGTCGCTGCGAGTGAAGACAAGCAGTTGTTGGTCGGGCAGCATGGCTGCGTCAGCCCAGCAAAAGAGGCGATGTTTGGCCACTGCTGGCGTGATTATGTAGCGTTTTGAATGTTTGAGTGCCTCTCGCATGCCTGGCCTGGACTCGGCGTGGCGCCACCAGAACCTCCGATAGGCCTCCCTATTATTTTTTTCACGTTCGGGCTTTACGTGTTCTACTACCCACTGGAAAGGAGCTTCGTAAAGTGCCGCATCAGACTCACTCATGTTACAGCCAAAGTCAATAATCCACCTTGTACGAGGGCGGCGAACTATATCAAGGGCATTAAGGATCGGGCGGAGCACATCACTGTTGAGGCGACCGTTGGGGTTAGTAGGTAGGGAAAGCCATTCCCTTGCTTGGCTTTCAGGGATATCGAAACTCCCTTTTTTCGATGAGCCCATATAGCAAACACCTTTATTCTCTTTTAAGCGCCTTGACTGGGTTAGGTCCACCTCACGGCTACCAACGTTCCTTGAGTTCAGGTCAGAATAAATTTCCGCAACTTCCCTGCCATCGAGTCGCGCTGAGACACCATAAGCGGCCGGCGGTTCGGCAATAACACCCGTAACACTCGTGGGAGTTTTTCGATGTTCAAAGCAGACTAGTGATACACGAACGGCGGCTCCTTCGTTTATCCAAGGTTCATCACTCCAGGCAGCAACAATCCGTCCTGTTTTACAAATCCTGTCAAGGATCTTTCTGTTCTGTCCACCACGTATGGAGTTAGTCGAGACAAGACCGGCATGCTTACATTTTCCCTCTTCCATGTGCTTCAGCGCCTTTTCAAACCAGTAAGTAACGAGGTCCGCCCCACCAGGCACGCGGCCTTTGTAAACTTCCCTAAGACGATTTACGTAGTCCTGCCCCATCTCTCCGAGCATCTTTGAACCACCCAGGAACGGAGGGTTCCCAATGATGCAATCCGCTGCTGGCCACTCTGCTTCGGTGCCGTCAACGTTCAAAAGGGCATCGCGGTTCTCTATCTGCTCGAGTCGCCTCAATACAGGATTTCGGGGTACTCCGAAGCCATTTCGGATCATCCACTGGATTTCACCAATCCAGATCGTCAACCTTGCCAGTTCCGCTGCGTAGTCGTTGATTTCAATACCTTTAACATTTTGTGGGCCGATCTCATAAAAGCTCCTGTGAAAGCCAAAGCTTTCCCCTTCCAGGCGGACCCTATGTTCCAGGTTCTTCAGCTCTATAAGTGCAAGGTATAGGAAGTTTCCACTGCCACACCCTGCGTCCAGCACACGGAAACCGCAGAGCCTTTGCAGAAAACTGGCATACATTCCCTCTGCTTCCTGAAGGAATTTCTTTCGCGCCGCAGGTCTTGCAGCTTTAGCCGCCGCGGACATCAGTTCATTGATTGCGCGTTTGGTGCGGTTCCATCCGGCCTCAAGTGGTTCCTTGAGCACTGGGTCTATTATCCGTCTTATAGAATCAGCATCGGTGTAATGTGCGCCAATCTGAGAGCGCTTCGAGGGGTCGAGCCCACGTTCGAAGAGGGTTCCAAAGATCGACGGTTCTATCTGACTCCAGTCAAGTTGTGAAGCCTGAAGAACCAACTGGACTCCGTTCCGATCTAAAGGAAGGGTGTCGTCATCTTCAAAGAGCCCACCGTTGAACCAGGGAATGTCTGCGGATCCGTAGTCGCCTCCGCTCTTCATGGCAGCAAAGAGGTTCTTCAATCTAACCGCAAACTTCTCTGGCCGGTCCTGAACTGACTTCACCAAATGAGTGAATATCTTCCCTGGGAGAATTTTGATGTCCTCAGCGAACATGCAGAAGATGAGCTTCGTCATGAAGTGAGCTACTCTACGACCGTCATACTCCTGGCTTCGTAAGTGCTGGGCGATGCTGGCAAAGGCTTCCGCGGCTTGAGTGGTGACGCTGGCGGTCGACACCCGAGGGTCAAATTCCTGGGGTGCCGTGAAGAGGTTCTTCAGCTTCTGGAGTATGCTCGGCTGGACGAGGTCATCAAGATTTATCTTATGCTCTTCGTGGATGCTGTTGTTGAAGTTGGTATGGATGGTGATCGTTTCCATGTCGGAGACGACCAGCAAGGGCGGATTGTCTAGGGCGATTGCGTAGCGCTGGAGTTGAGAGAGTGCTGCATCCAGATCTTTGTGCTTCCCCTTGTATTCCCAGGCGAAGCATCCCTTTTTCCAAACATCCGCCCATCCTTTGCCAGCACCCACATTGCAAGCTCCCTTCTCAAAGGTGTACCAGTTGCCATCTGGATCAGCGTCTGTAGGGGAGGGCTCAGCAATAAGGGTACAGAGGTCATTGAAGTGGGATTGAGAGGCAGACCGCTCTTTCAGATTCGAGGCCCGTTTCCACTTTTGGATGAATAACTGAGGAGTAAGCGCAGAGAAAGGAGATTGGGGGGCTTCGCTCTTTTGTTGAGAAGGTTTACCTGGACTCGATGGATTTCGAGACAGCTTAGTCGCCATGCTACCCTCCTGACAGGTGGTGCATCAAAGACAGAGCTGTCAATTCTATCAAGCAATTAATAAATAGAAAGCAAAGTATGAGATTTGTAGACGGTAACACATATCGACAATGCACTTCAGAAGCCCCACGCAGGGGGGCTGCAGTCATTTACAGCAAGCCTCACACGGAATTATTCTCACTTCAGTGCGCCCAGACTCTAGTTCCCTTTCGCTGGCGGCAGAGACTGGATTCTCGCATACGGCGCAGATGTAGGACCGTCGCACCGTTCCCTCCTCTCTAGTGCTATCGTTGTCTCTGAGCCAACTTACTGTACAGCCGAAATAGTCAGCAAGTCTTTGCAGACTTGCAGTTGTGGGCTCGCCTATGCCTTTTGCATATCGACTGAGAGCGGACTTTCCTACACCTGTTTCCTTGGCGAGTGCCAGCAGGCTTTTCGCCTCAGATAGCAGGCTGACAAGTCTTTTAGGAGTTTTCCCGCTGCCTCTTTCTCTAACCATTTGCACCTCTTTTCCCATAAGTGGGAAATTCGTATTGACATCAGCATCGGGTAGGGAGTATATATTCCCACAAGTGGGAAATCAAGAGGGAACAACCGGCAGTGTGCCGAAATCGGCCAACGGCCTACTATCATGGAGGGTGCAAATGGAAAAGGTGGACGAGCTTCTTCAAAAGGTAAGGGAATTCACTAAGACGGCAACACCTGAACAGAAGTTGGTGGTTGTTGAACATCTATGGGGTTTGGTCGGCGAAAAGGTCCGAATGAATCCGGAATTCCGCAGGCAGTACTCCCAAACTCGAAAAAGCCTTCTCGATCGGGGGGTGGTCCATGTCTAGTGTGACAATCAATACATATGTCTTTCAGTGCCAGGAAGACAACCTGATGCATTTGGCTGCAGCACTTGAGGCTGTGAGCGACAGGGCCCTGAAACTGACCGCCTTGGTAAAGACTTGCAGCGAAGAGGTTCAGGCTCAGATGGACAAAGAAACAGCTGAACTATGGGCTGTCCTCAACTGCCTGAGTGTGGTCGCCGACACTGCCGGGGGTAAGGTGGCCGAGTGGAGGGCCTGGGCAGCGCAAGAGGGGATCACCATCATCTCACGGCTGGAGTGAGGGAGGATACCAGCAGCGCATTATATAACTGGGGAGGTGCAACCCTACCGGTTCTTGACTTGTGGAGGAGTAGAGATCGTGGCGGGTAGAGTGCCGCAGGAGGAATGACATGAAGAGGGGGATCGGGAGGCCTAACCTCATCTGCGTCGAGCTCACCGCAGAGGGCGTGGATGCCGTTGCCGAGGCTGTGGTGGCGAAGTTGGTCGAGAGAGGGATAATCGCTGCCAATCACCTTTATGTCAAGGGTGGAGATATATGTGGCCTTGTGCCGTCTTCATCTGGCGCAAGGGGAGCCAGTGCATCCGTACTGCCTGAGGTCAGCTTTCTTCGCCTGCCAGACGTGTTGAGGGTGGTCCCGGTATCCAGGGCCACCTGGTACGAAGGCATGACGAGCGGGAGATTCCCGAAGGGGATTAAGCTTGGACCTCGCGTAATCGTCTGGCGAGCAGATGATATCAGAGAGCTAGCCGCCAAGATCGGCAACGAAGCACTATAGGGGGGGGCGTGTGGACGTAAATGTGCGCGTACATCTGACGGCTGACGATGTTGATATGATCGCCAAAGCAGTGGTTCGGATGCTCCGCGAAGAGGGCCTCGCCGCGATGCCAGATCTCCATGCTGCAGCGGAGACTTCAATGACACACACGGAACCTCAGCTTCAACTCCCCCAGTCCGGCTTTCTTCGCTTGCCGGAGATCCTAAAGCTTATTCCGGTATCTAAAACCTCGTGGTGGCGTGGCATCAGGGAAGGCAAATACCCCGCCTCTATCAAGTTGGGGCCGCGGACTACCGCTTGGCGCGCTGAGGACATCCGCGCACTCGTAAAGCAGAGGAATACGCTGGAACCCTGAACCGAATCTCCACCCACCTTTAAGCCTTCAAACGACCAGTAGGGCTGGCCCCGTTTGGAGGCTTTTTTTCTTCTGCCATACCTCTAGTAGGCCAAAATCATGTGACCACCAACGTCTCCACCGGCATGCAGGGCACGGTACGGGCTTAGATCTACAGAATGGGCCCCGCCTTCGAGCGGCTGGCCGTAAATTCAGTGCGGGTGGCGATGAGAAAGGGGGAATTGCAGGGGTAGGAATACCGGGAATTTCCGGTATTGAGTCAAAACAACAAGTGGGAAGGGTGCCGGTACTACTGGACGCCCTTTCTATTTTTCCAGTTCTTTGATCAGGTCACAGATGTCCTCTGCGCGCCAGGCGGTAATCTTCGGTCCGAAATGAACCCCTTTCGGTGCTCGGCCTTCTTTTACCCAGAGCCACCATGTAGCGCGGCTAACCGGGATGAACTTGAGGATGTCGGGAACCCGCATAAAACCTGTTTCCGGTATTGTTGCTGTGCTCATGCTACCCTCCCCTGAGGTTCCCTTGAGTTTTGCAGCTGCGAGTCCGGCTGCCCGCTGCTGCCGTACCATTTTGTTGCGCTCCTGCGGGGTCGTCGTGGCCAGCAGATACGCTTCATCGTCCATGAGGTCGTCGTTGCGCTTTGCCGCCGCCAATTCCTCTTTGACGATATGACGAACAATGTCTTCGATGGCCTTTAAGTCATCGGCTGTGAGCACAGCACCTCTCCTTTTGGTCTCATGGTTTCGTTAGCTCTTTTCCCGCCGCAACAACCTTTGCTGCCCGTTTCGCGCGCTTCACTGCAAGCTCTTCCATCTTGCTTGCGTGGTCCCTCGCGGCCCGCGGTACAAGGCTCGGGGCCTAGGCGATGGGGTTGCCGAATGCCGCGCGGATTTCCTCACGTACAATCTGGCGCATCTTCTCCTCGTCGTTTTCTATCATCGCTCACCTTAACCGGTCGAATCTCTTGGCGCAAGGATATCTTGCCTTTCTGCGGGCGAATATCGGTTAGATCCGTTAAGATTGAACGTAATTCCGGATAGGGGGGCTATATGGACCAAGAGGAGAATAAAAAGGCAAAGCTGTCGCGCGAGGAAGTCAGTGCGCTGGCCCAAGAGCTGGCTGCTGTACTTGCGCCCATGGTGGCTAAGGAGATCGTCCGGCTGCAACGCGAGGCTGAAGAAAACCGGCTAGATGCTCATTACTTTGCATCCATGTCGCTGGAGGAGGGCCAGCGTCGATCGCGCGAGCTCTTTCAGAAACACTGCAGGGCACAGAAGGAGAGGATGCGAACCGACCGGGTGTATCGGAAACAAGTACTTGAGTATCAGGCGGAACAAACTCGCCTTGCCGACGAAAGGAGAAATCAGCGTGTTTCCGAAAAAATCGACAGGTATGGTGATGATGCGCCTATGACGGGTAATGAGGTGACAGCTTACCTAAAGAGCATTGGTGCCCAGGCTGAAGAAAGCCCATTTGCCAAATCCGGGAACCGGCCCCTTTATAAAAAGCGTGATGTTGATGAATGGCTTAAGCGAAAAACGTGAAGAACCTGGAGGTACACCTCGGTTCGAGAAAGTTCGCTACTGCCGCTGAGACACACGTGCTGTAGAGCAGTGAAAGGGACGCAGGGGGGCTTGGCGTTATGTGGTGGCCCTTTCTTTTTATTTGTCCTTTCCTGCGAGTTTGGCGGCTGCTTTTTGTGCCGCACGCTGGGCCTGCATCTCCACCCTCGCCATCTGGTTGCGCTCCTGCGGGGTTGTAGTGGCGACGAGGTACGCCTGGTCGTTGAATACGTTGTCAGCGTGCCGCGCTGCCGCCAGCTCCTCCCGGACAACGCGGCGTACCACAACTTCGATAGCCTTCAAATCCTCTGTTGAGATCATAGTTACCCCCAAGGCACTCAATTGTTGCTAGTCCCCTTTTGCTGCCGCCTTTGCGGCACCCCTCGCTCTCTTGAGTTCGCGCATCTTCGCGCGCTGGATCCTCGCCACCTGGTCGCAGTCCGTAAACGCCACATCGTAGGCTGCCAACTCTTGGCGTCTCTGTTCGGCCACGATCTCGCGGGTCGGCTCCTTGATCTCGGCGGGCATCATTTCCTCCCGGACGATCTGCCGGATCCTCTCGAGGTCCTCCGCACTGAGTGCCATCCAGCCTCCTTTTGTTGCTGGTGCGCTTCCCCCACAATGATAAACCAACGCCCCACCTAGGGACAGCAGGCACCGGCGAAGGTACCAATAAACCTGTCCGCGCTGCTGCGTCTCAAAATGGCGCACGACGAGTCGGCTAAGTGCTTTATTTTCAGTGCGAATCACACCCAAAAAGGGGCTGAATCTCCCTTTTTAAGTGAAACTCGTATTTTGTGTGGCGCCGCCGGGGGGATCTGAAGGAGATCGGCGGAGGGGGTTGAAGTCACTACATGGGCACAACCAGAACCCCCCAAAACTGCAGCGGCGATCCCTTTAACTCTTGCCCTGGGCAACGGCGCAGAGCCCGCTCCCACCCCGCAGAGATCAGACCACCTGTTACTCTCCTCCAGAGGATCACTGCCACTTCTTACGCACCTTCGATAGAGGCGTCATTAGGCTGCTAAGCCAACGAAAGAGCGTACGAATTTCGCGCGAAAAGTTCCTGAATTCTCCGGTTTAAGTGAAACTAGTATTCTGGGAACCTCCATGGGCTCTTTTTTTCGGTCCAGTTTCAGGTTGAGTTTTCGGTGAAAAATTTTAGGTGTGTTTCGCCGTTTTTGCCGTTTTTGTCTGCCTGCGGTGGCATCCGTTTTTTAAATCAACCGCTGGAGGCACAAAAATGTATCATACCGAAAAACCACTGATAACTATTGCGATGTTCAAGAACTGGCCGTTCTTCCGTGTGGTGAACGGGCCGGCACAACCTGAGGCTGCGGTGTCGTGCCGCGCTTGCGGTACAACGCTGACGGCTGAAGCATCCAAGGCTGCAGGCATCGGCCCGGTCTGCGCGAAAAAGGAGAAGGTAAGGGAGAAGAAGCCAAAGACCTCCCGCAAGGTTGGCGCGGCTGAACCCAGGCAGGTTGAAGTGGACACTGAGGGGCCGGCCGCCAAAAGGAAGCCCGACTCTTGGCAGTATTTTCTCGAGAGGAATGCGGACGCGCTGAGGGGAAGGTAACCATGGCGGATCGCGATACGTTGCTCACAACGCGCCAGGCGGCGGAGCTGCTGAACCTGAAGGAGTCGACGCTCGAGCAGTGGAGATGGCAAGGAAAGGGGCCACAGTTCGTGAAGCTGGGGCGCTGCGTCCGCTATAGGCGCGCAGATCTGGAGGCGTTCACAGAAGGCAACATCTTCAGGTCTGCCACCGAGGTGCAGCCCCACACCGAGCCCGGTGGGAGAGGAGGACATTTGAGACGTTCCTGAGGTTGCCTTGCCGGTTATTACTCGCCTCATCGGTAAACAGCCGGGTCGACAGTTGGTTCTGGAACGATGATGGGATGGTTTGGGTCTGGTATTTCTGTGGGGGGGGGCACAGGAGGCCAAAAATGCGTTGACGAAGGAAGCACTTATGCTGGCGGTTGCCTTTTTTTGCAGGCTATGATTTGCCCACAGGCTTTGCCTTAACCGGCGGGTTCTGTGGAGGACAATCCTTGTTAAAGTAAGGAAGGGCTATAACTGCTACGATAAGGCCTAGCGCGGCAAGGGCAAGCCCAATGAGAACGTACCTGGTGTTCCTCGCTTCGCGCCTCAGTTCTTTGTTTATCTCGTCTCTGATGTACGGCAGCTTTTTATTCATCGGGATGAGTACATCGAGGTGGGCCTCGATAGCACGATAGAAATCTTCCCTGCTGCCTTCTGGTGTTACATCGACGAATTCCCGTGCCTCATCGTTCGCTTCACAGGCCTGAAGGTACTCAGGGAAAAATTGGCTGATTGGGGTATCACTGAAGTCCTGCTGCAGAGAGCGGAAGTTGTCCAGACAATAGAGCAATCCAGCCTCACAGGCGTCGTAGCAAGCTCTTTTGCAGTGGTTTTCTGCTTGTTCGAGGTCTTCTTTGGGGTTTTCGGAGAGGCCACCGACTACGCGAACCAGATGCTGGCCCGCGTAGCGGAGTTGGTTGATTGCCGGGATCGCAACCTCTGTAGTCAGGTGCTCGACCTTTTTGATCTTCTGTTCGGCATCGCAGTAGAGGCGGGTTACCTCTGAGAAATTTAAATCGGACAAAGCGGTCCCTAGATTAGATGAATTTGTGCCGCAGTATCTTCTTGCGCCTCTCGGCTAGCTGGTCCTCGGTCACATAGTGACCTGCCCTTATGCTGACGTTCCCGTTGGCAAGAGCTTTGACGACGGACCTTGCCCTCTTCGCCAATGCTTCACTGTTTTCCTCGACCGCTTCCTGGGGGAATAACCGCCAGATGCTTCTAAGGAACCTCGCCATATGTACCTCCCTGTGCTGCGCAGGCGATCTTTGCTACCTGCGGGCATGCAAAAGCCCCCTCACTAATGCACGTCCTTTACGTGCCAGAGGGGGATAGCAAAGCAATTACCGTTTTAATGTAATTGCATAGTCGCGCAGATTACGGAATTACAACAATATTGTCAACATTTCTAATAGATTGTATACAAATTTTCCGTCAGTATACCTGCATGTTGTGGCTTTGCAACTGACGCACACAAAATGTCGTTTGTATTGTTGTTATCGGCGTGACATCTCTAACCTTTAATTGTTTGGCGTGTACCGCCACGTGTATCCAGTCTGTTTATCACGGCCCACCAAACGATTACTCCCGAAGGCTGAGCCTCTCATGCCGCCCCCAAGACTTGGGCCGGCTATTGTTCCTCTTAAACATTATCCTATGATCATTGACCCTATGGCGCCCCTATGAAGTCTTGAAAACGAAAAAAGGACCTACGAAATCATCGTAAGCCCTCGTTTCTTATGGCGCGCCCGGAGCGATTCGAACGCCCGGCCCCAAGATTCGTAGTCTTGTGCTCTATCCAGCTGAGCTACGGGCGCAAACTGTACTTTTACTGCGTGCTTCTTTTTATGGCGCGCTCGGAGAGATTCGAACTCCCGACCTACGGAT
>MTLC01000273.1_pt1 | contig 22811 bp, 17 predicted proteins | sample 1982451 | NCBI WGS metagenome assembly MTLC01 (sample SAMN05710165, study PRJNA340218) | biofilm metagenome | isolation source: sample SPH anode biofilm adapted to +100 mV | place: USA | collected 2012-02-03 | reverse complement strand
CGACACTGCTGGCGACCGCGCTAACCGGGTGCGGTACCGGCAACAAGGAGGGGGGGACCACCTCAGCGAATGTGGCGAAAGTTGACGAAGCATCATGCAGGGTCTGTCACTCAACATCACTTGATCCCGCAACATCCAGCCTGATCGTTCAGGATTATTTAGCTTCGCCGCATAATCTGGTACCGAATGCAAAAAGTCATTACCCGGATGGTATCGGTTGTCAGGGCTGCCACGGCGGCGGAGCCGAGCACAACGGCGTCGGCCCGATTCCTTACCCCAATCCGGATGCAGCAGGAAAGTGTTTTGAGTGCCACCAGAACTACCTGCCGGCAGCACACTTCACAAGCACAGGAACGTCAGCCATGTACATCGGCGTTGATAAATCCTGCAAACCCTGCCACGCTCCGCACAAGAACAATACAACACAACGGCACACTGAATGGGCTGAATCAGGTCACGGCAAAGTGACCGGTGAGGCTTGGTCGCACTATGACTTCACGATCAGGGATACCTGCAACTCCTGCCATACTGCCGCAGGTTTTGCGAAGGTTGTAAACAACAACTTTACCGACAAAAAGGCCCTGTCGACCACTTCCCTCGGCAAGCAGCCCCTCCGCTGTGACGGCTGCCACAGCAGCAACGATTACAAGAACAGTGTTCGTCAGCTCTCTTCAGCCTATGTTGCCCCCTACACACCATCTTTGGGCGCATCGAAGGCATTCCCCGGCAAAGATGTAATCGGCAATTCGCAGCTCTGTATTCCCTGCCATGCCGGATTGGACAGCGGCGCAACAGTTGAAGCGCTTGATGAAACAAAGATGAACAATACGGGCTTTATAAACTCGCACTATATGGCTGCTGCAGGTTTAATGTATGTTAAAAATGGTTTTACCGACTTTATTGATCCTGCTACCGCGTTCGGTACCAGCACCTATGGTGCATCACTGAAAGCAACTGACGATGGTGGAGCGCTCGGTAGTACCCACCGCAAGCTGGGAACTGCTGCCTTGATCGGTGACCATGGGATTACTGCTGCTGATACCGCTGTGATTTCAGACGGTCCCTGCGTTACCTGTCATATGCCAAAAGCTAGTCATACCTGGGAAATTAGCACAGATTCATTTAATGAAGTGTGTGTCAAGTGTCACAAAGCCGAAGGCACTACAGTATTGACAGCCGACAACTTCAAAACTGTCTTCATCGAAGAACAGTCGGCAGTATTCCAGGATGCGCTGAATCTGGCTCTTGCCACTCTGAAGAGCAAGTACAACATCAGCTACAACCAGGCTCTGTATCCCTATTTCTATGATGACAGCCTAAGCACTGTTGGCGCAGTCAAAGACTGGACCCGCGGTGGGGCATTGACTGGTGCCGAAGCCAAGAAGCTGATGGGCGCCTGCTTCAACATCAACGTTCTCAAGCGTGATCCGGCTGCTTTTGCCCACGCCCGGACCTATGCCCGTCGTCTGCTCTATGACTCCATTGACTTCATGGACAACAGGGTAATCGATATGTCCGTTGGGCAAACGGCTTTGAATTCAGGCCTGAAAGACAGTGCAGGCAACCTGATCTTCACCAAGGCAACTACCGCCTACACCGGTGGAGCCCCGTATGCAGGTGGCACACTTACCACGGGCACCACTGCTGCAATGGCCTACCTTATTAATTGGACCTACACTGGCGCTTGGAGCACTATCGAGCGTCCGTAAACCAGCAGCAGCATGATGCAACATTCGGCCCCGCCTCGCAAGAGGCGGGGTTTTTTGTGGTAAGCTTAGCGGTTGCTTGATAAAATCTTACTACAAAGGGAATTTTGAGATGGATTGTACCGAAATCAGAAAATCATGAACCTGTATAGCGACAATAGCCGCATATCCGCAATCTGTGTTTGCCTGTCTGTCATGGTCCACTTGTTCCTCTTCTTCCCTTTGGGAAAACTCGGCAGCTACAATTTTGCCAGACCGGTCAATCTGCCCCAGGCTGTCATGGTCGACTTGAAGACGCCGGGGGAAGGTTTCAATCCTGCAATAGAAGATGTGGGACAAGAAAGGAGTGACACTGCCAATGTGGAGGAAGTTGCGAAAAACAGTGAACTTCAGGACACGTCAGGGGCTGTAACTGACAGCACCTCTGCCCGGGTGGGTAAACGCCAGGTTCAAACGGAAGCGGGAAGAGACGACCCTGAACTGAGCACGGGAAGCGCTGATGCACCTGCGCCGGTCAGTTTGGCGCGTAACGAGTCGACGGCGATGGCACCGCGGAAAAATGTACCTACATATGCCATCCAGCCACCGCTAAGGAGTGCTGGTGAGTTCCTGGCAACGGAACATGAAAAGCTTACCTACCAGATTAACATGTTTGGTCTTGCGGTGGGAGATGCCGAACTTGAGGCGAAAAACGAGCGCGGAGAGGTGAGAATTACGCTGAAGGTTATGTCGAATGCAGCCCTGTCCACTCTTTATCCCGTGGATGACGTCATCGAAACACGGCATATCGGCGGCAATTTCATTATCACCAAGATACGGCAACAGGAAGGCTCGTTACGCAGCAATCGCGGATTTACCCTTTTTCTGCGGGACAGGAAAGTATTCTGGCATAATCTCCTCACCCACAAAAGCAGTAACGAAACCGTCCCTACCAGCGACGTCCTCGACCTCCTCTCCGGTTTTTACTACCTGAGAGGAAAGCAGCTCAAGGTCGGTACGTCGGAACTGCTCCAAGTCTATGACAGCGATCAGTACACCGAAATCCCCGTGCAGGTGCTGCGCCGGGAGCGGGTAAACCTGCCGGGACTCAGGAAAGCCGATACCATAGTGGTTAAGCCGCAGTTCACGACCGACGGCATATTCAAGCGGACCGGAGATGTGACGATCTGGCTGACTGAAGATGAATCTAGAACTCCGGTTAAGGTGGAGACCAGTATCCCCCTCGGCAAGGTGACGGTGGAGCTCCTGTCTGCTGAAACCGAAAAGGCGGAAACTTCAGTCGCTTCTCCGCCTGGAGTGCGAAGGTAACCCATCATCCCGTCTGTCGGTAATTGTTCCGCCAACGGGATGCGGCAAGTGCTGCCCTTTGTCAGGGTTTGAATGTCGAGTTGCGGGAGTAACAAAAAGAAGGGAAGGTGCAAGGAAGGGTTATTTCTCTCCCACATACACCGTGGCAATGCCGAGGGTGAGATCGGAGTGGCGGAGGTTCCGGAATCCTGCCTTGGCCATGAGCCCCTTGAATTCCTCGCGGGTGGGGAATTCCATGACCGATTCGGGGAGGTACTGGTAGGCGCTCTGGCGGGAGAAGAGGCCGCCGATGCGGGGGAGGACTTTGAGGAAGTAGAACTGGTAGAGCGCCCGGAACGGGGGGAAGGTGGGGGTGGAGAATTCCAGGATCACGGCCCTTCCTCCCGGTTTGAGCACCCGGTGCATCTCGATGAGTCCAAGCTGTCGATCCACCACATTTCTGATGCCGAAGGCGATGGTGATCCCGTTGAACCGGTTGTCGACAAAGGGGAGCGCCTCGCAGGGGGAAATTTCGAAGGTAATGCGGCCGGCATGGGGGGAGGAGGCAACCTTCTGCCGGCCGATCTCCACCATTTCGCGGCTCACATCAGCACCGACGATGGTCACGCCGTGCGGGTTCTGTCGGGCTATCTCCAGGGCCACGTCACCGGTACCGGTGGCGATATCGAGCACCTCTCCGCCGGCCGGGATTGCCAGCTGCCTGACGGCAAAACGACGCCAACTCCGGTCGATGCCGAGGGAGAGAAGCCGGTTGAGAAAATCGTAACGGGGGGCGATCTCGTCGAACATCGACCGGATCCGTTCCCCCTTTTCGGTCATTTTGTACATATTGGGGCTACCTTTTTCGAGTAGGAAATGGTATTAATCTACGGTTGTAAACCCGTCAGGATGTCTGTCAAGTTGTACCACAAATACTGCCGGGCATGCCAGTAAATTGTTGCTGGGCCTTGCCCCGCAGCGGGACCAGACTGTCCAAGGCCTCCTGCCAAACTTCTGCGCAGCAGTTCAATTACCCTCTAAAGGAAACCTGTGTTCCCCTATATCCGTATCCAGGACATCATCGACATAATCATCATGAGTTTTCTGGTCTACCAGCTCTACAGCTGGTTCCGGAATACCAAGGCCATGCAGGTGGTGATAGGGCTCGGCTTTCTCGGTGCACTCTATGTTGTGACAAAGAATCTGGGACTGTTCATGACCAGCTGGATTCTCCAGGAACTGGGGACGGTGCTGTTCGTGCTCCTCATCGTTATTTTCCAGTCTGAGATACGACAGGCGCTTTACCGTTTCAGTCTGCTCCGCAACCTGTTCGATCGCCAGGAAAACTCCAACCAGCTGGACTTGATGGATATTGCGAACACCGTATTCGCTCTGGCAGCCGGGCGGACCGGCGCCATTATCGTCTTCCAGCGCCGGGAACCGTTGGAAGAATACCTGCTCCATGGTGTTGCGGTGGACGGTCTTGTGACCGGACAGCTTATCGGGAGCATTTTTTTTGACGGCACGCCCCTGCATGACGGTGCGGTGCTCATTCGTAACGGACGGGTGGTCCAGGCCTCCTGCCATTTACCCCTTTCTGTAAATTCGGAGCTGCCCCAGTACTACGGCACCCGCCACCGCGCAGGGCTCGGTCTTACCGAACGGTCTGATGCTGTAGTGGTGATCGTCTCCGAGGAAAGAGGCGCGGTTTCCCTTGCCTTGGCGGGAGAACTCCATCCGGTAATTTCCCCTGAACAGCTCAACGAAAAGCTTAGCGCACTGCTCGCCCCCCCATCCCGGGAGATTGCCAAGATTCCCTGGCGTCTTCGCCTGTTCGGCAACCTTATGCCGAAGGTAGGTACAGTTCTGCTGGTGCTGGTCTGCTGGCTGCTCATTACCACCCGTGAAGGGGGAGTCATTACCGTTTCGGCACCGATAAAGTACCACAACCTCCCGGAAGGGCTTGCCCTCACGCGGACTACTCCGGAAGAGGTGGAGGTGCAGCTTAAATTCCTTAGCCGCCTGATCCCGTCACCGAAGAACCTTGATGTCGTTGCCGATCTGGATTTGTCTTCAGTCCGGGAGGGGAGCAGCCAATTAGCGGTCAAGGGTGACAATTTTCAACTGCCGACCGGTGTGGTGGTTGCCGCAGTGAAGCCCTCAGTGGTCCGTGTTATGACTGAGAAAAAAATGCGCAAGGTGGTACGTGTACGAGTAAAAACCGTCGGTGAGCTCCCCGGTCAGCTGCGCCTGAAACGGCTTGTTAGCGACCCTTTGCGTGTCACAGTCGAGGGGCCGGCCCCTGTTGTCAGCCAATTGGAGAGTATTGCCACCGAGGAAGTCGATCTTTCGGCTATCCGTCAGAACACTGTGGAAGAAAAGCCGCTGTTGACGCCGTCTCCCCAATTGCGGGTACTGCAGGACGAGCCGGTAAAGGTGCGCGTGACGGTTGTCGGTCGTTGATCCACTAAATTGGCAGGTTTCATGCAAGCTTGACAAGAGCGGCCAGTTGTTATATAAAGATGCGCGCTTATGTGATCTTTTTAAAACAATGAGAGGAGGATGCATGAATAAAAGCAAGACGATACTATTTGTCAGTCTCATATTACTGATTACCTTCCCATCGCTTGTCTTCGCTGCAAAGACACACCGGGTCAAGCGAGCTGAAACTCTTAATGCAGTTTCTAAAAAGTACCGCGTTTCCGTTGCGGATCTCAAGGCTGCCAACAATCTGGTTCACAGCAAGATAAAAAAGGGGGATGTGCTGGTCATCCCTCCACGCACAACAGCAGTCTCAAGTAGCAAAGCAAAAGCAGTTGCCGGCACGTACCGGGTCAGAAAAGGTGATAATCTGGCGCGCATAGCCAAAAAAACGGGTGTATCGGTCAGCGAACTTCGCAAACTCAACCCGCGCGTGAAAGGCAAGATCAAGGCCGGGCAGATGCTTGTCCTGCGGGACGCTGATCCGGTAGATGATGTCAAGCCGCGTGTAGCCAAGGCCAGTGGTGTTTATCTCAAGAATAACGATCTGTTCAGCGAGAAAGATTACGAACAGAGCCTGGCGGACCTGACCGAGGAAGACCCCTCCAAGCCGGTGGATCTGACCAAAAACCTGGAGCTGAAAACCGACAACGTCAAACTGCTGAAAACCAAGGCCTATGGCTTTCTTGGTATACGCTACCGTTTTGGAGGCAGCGGCCGTAACGGCATCGACTGCTCCAGTTTCGTTCAGCAGGTGTTTCGCGAGATGGAAGTGTCCCTTCCCCGTACTGCCCGGGAACAGTTCGAGGTAGGGAACGAGGTGTCCGTCGGTGACCTGCAGAAGGGGGACCTGGTTTTTTTCCGTACCTATGCTCGATTTCCCTCCCACGTTGGCATCTATCTCGGCGGAAATAAGATGATTCACGCTTCGTCCCGCGAACGGCGGGTGGTGATTTCCACCATGGATACCCCCTATTACCGGGCTCGTTTTATCGGCGCCAAGCGGATCGGTAAAATCAACCCGCAGGTCTTCAAGTGGGATGATCTGCTCGTAGGCGTTGATGAAGAGACGGCGGAAGAAGCCCCTTCAAACGACACTCTCGGCCTCTCTCTCAACAGCAATTGAGGAAAGTCGCTATCTGCGCTGAAAAATCCGGTCTCTGGCCGGATTTTTTTTTGAGGTGATTATGCTCCCCCTACTTGTGACGGCAGCACTTATCATACATGATGGGAAAATCCTGCTGACGCGCCGTCGAGATGATGTCCCCTATCCGGGTCTCTGGGAGTTCCCCGGCGGCAAGCTCGAGCCGGCGGAAGACCCTCGTGACTGCATTGTCCGGGAGATCTATGAAGAGCTGGGGATAACGGTTTCGGTAGGGCCGGTATATGACGTGATATACCATCGGTACCCGGAACGCACCGTGCTTGTCATTGTCTATGTCTGTCGCTGGACAGTTGGGGAGGTTGCTGACCTTGAGGTGGCAGAGCACCGCTGGGTGTTGCCATCCGATATTGCGGGCTACCGGTTGTTGCCGGCCGATGTGGCTCTGGCGGAAAGAATCGGGAAAGAGTTTGTCCATGCGGATACTTCTCACCTATAAGACCACCGGCCGGGCTGCCGCTGACCCCTATACATCCCTCCTTCCCGTCGGGCTGGGGTCCATCTGTGCAGTGCTGCGCCGGGAGGGAATGGATGCGCGGCTTGCCAACTTTTCTCCTTTCTCCTGGGAGAAGACCGAATCCTTGCTGGCTGAAGAACGACCTGCTCTTGTCGGCATTTCCCAGTTCACCCACAACCGGTTCGCAGCTCTGCGCCTGGCCGAACTGGCCAAACGGTTGAACCCCCGCTGTTATGTCGTGCTGGGCGGGCCCCATGCAACTCACCGGAGTAGGGAACTTCTGGCCGGTTTCCCCAGCGTTGATGCAGTGGTGCTCGGAGAAGGGGAGGAGACGTTTCTTGACCTTGTACGCCATCTGCAGGAAAATGGCGATCGGGATCTTTCGGTGATAAGGGGGGTGGCACTACGCCGCAGGGGCGAAATCGTCGTTACGCCGCCTCGCCCCCCAATCGCCGACCTTGATGCGCTCCCTTCCGCTGTTTCCTGTTATGACGACGCCATAGGGGTCGGCCGTCAGCGCCAGCTCGAATTTGTCATAACCTCCCGGGGGTGTCCCGCCTCCTGCCGATTCTGCTCATCTCCCCTGTTCTGGGGGCACGCTCTTCGCTTCCGTTCCCCTCGCGCAATTGTTGACGAATTGCGAGCCATCCGTGATCGCTACGGACTCCTCTACTTTTCCCTGCGTGACGATACGTTTACTGCGGACCGCCGGCGTGTGCTGGAATTCTGCCGACTGCTCGTGGAGGAGCGCCTCTATATTGTCTGGAACTGCCAGTCGCGGGTGACCAGCGTGGATGGGGAAATGCTCGGCTGGATGAAAAGGGCGGGTTGTGAATGCGTGCAGTACGGTGTGGAGTCCGGTTCTGAACGGATACTGAAATCCCTGGGGAAACGGATCACCCCATCCCAGATCCGCCAGGCGGCAGCGGCCACACGCCGGGCCGGCCTGCATTTTTCTATTTACCTTATTACCGGCGTCCCCGGCGAAACGACCGAGGACCTGCAGTCGACCCTGCGGCTCATCGATGACATCAGGCCCCATGACGGGCAGGTGTCGCCGCTTGCCTGCTATCCCGGCACCGGCCTGTTTGCGGATATGCTTGCATCGGGGGAGGGGAGCGCAGACATGTTCGAAAGAGACCACCGGGAGGCGTTCTATCTGCGGGACGATCCCTTTGTCCCCCTTTCGACCCGAAAGCTCCTTGACCGTCTGACACGATCGGCAGAACGCAGCAGGTTCCGTCCGGCTGATTTCGCTGCACAGAACAGACTGCTGGGGTTCTGTTATGGGACAAATCTCATGGCGGGGGAACTGTATGAGGCGGAGGGGGATACACTCCGTGCCGAGGGGGAATATCGTGAAATAATCGAACGGCAGCCGGATAATCCCTGGGGATGGATGGCACTCGGGGAGCTGCACGGGGAAGGTGGTGACGTCGCCGGTGCGGAAAAGGCTTTCCTCCGCGTGCTTGATCTGGTCCCCACCCATGTGCCCGCCCTTGTGGCGCTGGGGGACTTATCCCGGTTGCGCGGTGACAGGCTCCGGGCCGAGACCTGGTATCGCCATGCATTGAGGCTTGATCCCGGGGAACCGACTGCTCTGGCCGGGCTCAAACGATTGAAAAAATAAAAAGGCGAAACCATCTATTGGTTTCGCCTTGTCAATTACATGGAAATGGCTCTGTGCTAGCTGATACGCAGGCCTGGAGCGAAGATGATCTTGTCGAAGGTCCTCTTCAGAGTCTTGCTCTGGAAATTGACCATCGGCGGGGAATCGGGGAATTCTACGGTATCGCCCACCTTTACCTTGGTCTGCATGACAGCTACCCACAGCTTCTGCCCCTTCTCTTCCACTTCGACGTAGGTATAGCCGGCAGCGTCCATGGTCTGCAGGACTTTTCCCTTGTGCCCGACGCCAGCCGGAACTTCCTGAGGCTTGAGACCAGCGTGGGGATCACCACCGCCGGGTTGGCCGGCAGGCATCTGCTGGGCAGGCATGCCACCTTGGGGAGCCATGCCTTTGGGGGCTTCTTCCTTCTTCTGGCATCCGGCCGCTGCAAGTGCCATGACTGCGAGCGCCACTACTACTGATTTTTTCACGGGTATCCTCCTGAAGAATTGTTTTGACCATTGAGAAAAATAGCACTACGGCAATTTTTTGACAATAAAAAAGTAGTGGGTGAATTGAACTCCTGTCATCACTGGCCCATGATGACTTCGCCGGTATTGGTTATCAGTTTGGCGGGGAGCTGGAAAATTCTCTTGAAGATATTGAACACCCCCTTGGTCATGGCACCGACGGGAATTGCCTTGACGTCGGGATTGTAAATGCTTCCCTTGGCCGTGAAATAGGTGGAGACGAGGGTCCGCTCCTTGCCGGTCAGAATCCATCCAACCACCGGAATCCTGCTTACCACCTTGTCAACAGTCTGGAGCGGTTGAGCGCCGATAGTGACGTCCAGTTCCTCCCGGACAAGATTGATATTCCCCACCGCCGATAGATTTATGGCCTCGCTTTTCATGAACAAGTCATGCGTAGATACTATGCCGTCGCTTACGGCGAATGTGCCGGTGATCTCGTCAAAGGGCATCCCTCCGGAAACCATATCCGGCAGCTGAAATTTCAGCAACTGGGAGAAATTGAGAATGGAGAAGACCTTCGAGAGAGTGGCAAATTTTCGCAAAAAGCCTTTTTTAACGTGAATCTGAGTTGTGCCGAGGGATGTCCGCAGGATTTCGTCGGACGTTCTCCCCTTGGCCGTAAGATCTCCCTGCATGGATATGTTCCCTCTAATCTCCTGCTGTTTCATGCCAATGGCCTGAGCAAGCTGTTCTGCGCTTGCTTCCTTAATGGTGTAATTCGCCTGATAACGGGGCGCGGAGTTCAGACCAAAATCAATCCGTGCCTTGCCGGCGACTGTTCCTCCAAAGGCGGCCATCCCGACCTGCTGCAGATAGAGAATACGGTTTTCGTAAAAAACCCCGGCCCTGAGCTGTTGAAAGGGTATGTCGAGGAATCTGCCGGCATCGGCATTGACCGTGGCCTTCAGTTCCAGCGGGGTTGATGAGGCAGTGCCCTTTTTCAGGGGTTCGAGTTCCGCCAGCAGGATAATGTCCTCCACCTCCAGGTAGCTGGCTGCGACGGTAAGGTCGAGCTTTGGATTTCGCAGGTCCCGGACCGTCCCTTTCAGGTTGAGAGAGGTGTTGTTGAGTTTGGTGGAGAGTGACTTGATCAACAGGTTGTTGTCCTTGAGGGTGATGCTTCCTTCGACGCCGGTGAGTTTCATCTCCTTTTGGGGTATGCCGTAGCCCAGATCGGCCATGTTGAATTGTGGCGAAAAGAAGGTCAGATTGAAGGACGGATTGTTGAAACCGGTCAGGTTCCCCTTGCCATAAATGGTCGAGGTGCCGATGCGGGCGGTGAGCTGGGATGTTTCCAGGCTGTCGCCATTGAAGTTAACGATGCCGGAGAGGTTGCTGACGGTGCGGATACTTTCAGCCGGTTTAAAGGCAAAATTGTTGAAAGCGATACTGCCGTTCCAGGAGAGGTCTTCGACGTTCTTCCCCTTGCTTGCGGCACGTACCGATGCCTGGAGCGAGCCGACCGCCTGGTATTTCCGAAGATTCGGCAGCATGCCGGCCAGGTCCTGCAGGGTGAACGGGTTTGATTTGACCGCCAGTTCCAGGCGCGGGGTGCCGGTATAGCGGTAAACACCGTTTACTGCCAGGTCCATCGGGGCCAGCCGGTAGCGGAGGAGGCTGATTCGTGCTTCCTGCCCGGAGATGCTTCCCGCAACAGAAAGGGTATTAGGACGGCCCATGGGCTTGCTGATCAGGTCCGGGTAGCTGTACGCAGCCTGATTGAGTGCCCATTCTCCCGTCAACCGGTATCCGCCGGTAGTCCCTTCCCCTCTGAGTAGAAGAGGGGCATCGCCGGTGTAGGACAGTTTTCTGCCATGTTCCGGCCCCAGCAGCCATGCCACTTCCGCCTGGCGTGGCGTCATGGCCATGGTGAAGGGATAGCCCGCCGGTGTGTTGAGGGGGTAATCGGTGATCTTCCCTTCAAGGGTGAAGGGGGAGGTGCCGAAGTTGCCTGCCATGCCGATGAGATTAAAATTTTTGCCGCGCATTTCCAGTGTTCCGCTGATCCCGTTGAAGGAGGGAACCTTTGCCCCGTAGGTGACGAGCCCCTGTTGTACCCGTCCCTTTATGAACAGGATATCGTAATTTGTCCCCTGCTCCATGTGCAGGATCTGGCTGACCCGCCCGTCAAGCCGCCCCTCGTCAAGTTTGTAGACGCCTCCCTTGATGTGCTGCTCGATGAAGTCCGCGGTATCCGTGACGATGATGCCGTAGGGTATGTACTGGGCGAAATACTGCAGGTTGAACTGGGAGGTGGACGCCCGTGCGGTTATGCGGGGGTCACTGGTGTGGATGTCCCGAATGGCGCAGCTTCCCTTGACATTCAAGGCGTCTACCGAAAGGTCAAGCTCCTTGACATCGACTTCCTGGGGGGTAACAGTCATGTTGTAGGAGAAATGGAGATCCTTCGGGGTAAGAACCGCGTGGAATACCTGGGGGTAATCGAAGCGCAACCCGGCAATCCTTATTTTGCCGTGGGAGGCGAAATCGGCGATTTTCCCCTTGAATGTGCTGTCCAGGTCGACCCGTGCAAGGATTTGGCGAAACGGTACGTAGCCGCTGTAATAGGGCCAGTAGCGAGTAGCGTTGAGGTCCTTCCCCTTGACAGAGATGTTCATGGCTGTGCTGCTGAAAGGTTTTCCTTTTGGTGGTATGGCTGCCTTGCCGTTGAGAGTAAGATTCCCTCTGGTTCCGTCGTCCAGAAGCGTGGTGTCAAGCTTTATGGAGCAGGTCTTGCCGCGGCCGATATGGTCGAGGTCGAGGTCGGTACCCTCAAGGTGCGTTATTATTCCCTGAGGTGCGACCGCCAGGTCGGTGAAGCGGATACGTCCTTTCCGGAAATGCACTCCCCTGACCTCTAGCGGGACTTCTCCTGGCTTCTCCTCCAGCAGATCACTGATGTTGAGGCGCCCCTCCCGATCTCGGGACAGTTCGACGACGGGTCTCTCCAGAGTCAGGCTGCGCAGAACGACCTTCTTCTTCAGGAGCGGCCACAGAGCAATTTTGATGGCCAGGTGGTCTGCACTGAGGAATGTCGACTTTCCGTCCCGTTCCTTGACGATTACCTTGGTGAAGGTGAACGTCGGAAGGATATGAAAGGAGAATTCGCCCTTTTCGTAGAGCACCTGGCGGTTGAGGGACTGCTGGACCTGAGCCAGGATCTGGTCCTTGTAACTGTCAAGATGGAGCAGTCGGGGAAGGATGAGGGCGGTGCCTCCCATCAGCAGGAGCAGGATTGCAAGTGACGCAAGGAGACAGGATTTCTTGGAGGGTATCCACATGGATTAGAGTATAGATGATTTACTCCGGACTGTAAATTGTGAATCCTTGGGAATCAGCGCCCCGCACCGCACTATCTTTGCCTTTACAATAATTCCCCCACTCTGCTACTATACGGCGGTTTATGAGAATCAAACGCCTTGAAATACTCGGTTTCAAATCCTTTGTGGAGAAAGTCTCCTTTGACTTCACCGAGGGGATTACCGCGATTGTCGGGCCGAACGGTTGTGGCAAGTCCAATGTGGTGGATGCCATCCGCTGGGTCATGGGGGAGCAGTCCGCCAAGAACCTGCGGGGCCGGCAGATGGAAGACGTCATATTCGGCGGGAGCGAGCACCGCAAGCCTCTCGGGATGGCGGAAGTATCACTGATCTTTTCCACCGAGGACGGTCGCGTACCGGCAAAATATCTGGACTACAGCGAAATCCAGGTAACCCGCCGGCTCTACCGGGATGGGACGAGCGAATACTACCTCAACAAGACCCCCTGCCGTCTGCTGGATATCTCCGAACTGTTCATGGATACTGGAGTCGGGGCGCGGGCATACTCGATCATCGAGCAGGGAAGGATCGGCATGATCCTCCTTGCCAAACCTGAAGAGCGCCGTTTCCTCATCGAGGAGGCGGCCGGCGTGACGAAATTCAAATCCCGCAAGCAGGTTGCCCTCAAGAAGATCGAGGCGACCCGGCAGAACCTGCTCCGGATCGGCGATATCATCGCGGAGATACGGCGCCAGCTCAACTCTCTCCAGCGTCAGGCGAAAAAGGCCGAAAAGTTCCGGGAGTACCGTGAGGAGCTGAAGGAGATCGACCTCCGCGGGGGGGTCCGCCAGTACCTGACTGTCACCGACAAAAAGGAGCGGCTTGCCGGCGAGCTGGCGCAATTGAATGGCGCTGTTGCCGCCCTGACCTCCCAGTTGGAGCGTGGCGAACTGGCGCTGGAAGAGCGTCGCATCGCCCTCCTTGAAGAGGAAAAGGCCCTTACCGCTGCCCAGGAAGAGGTTTTCCGCGTCAAAGGGGAGGTCCAGGGCTGCGAAAACAGGCTGGAATACCAGCGCAAGGAGCAGCTCAACCTCGAACGGCACCGGGAGCGTTTTGCCGGTGAACGGGAAAGCCTTGTCAAGCAGCTGTTCGAAGCGGAAGCAGAGCTGAAGATGCTGGAAGATCGACGGGGGGCTTTCTCGACCGAACTTGCCGACGAGGAACAGACTCTCCAGGAGAAGGAACAGGAACTGGAAGAGGCCACCGCGGCGGAAGCAAAGGTTGCAGCACGTCTGGAGGAGTCCCGCCGGGAGCTTTTCTCGACCCTTTCCCGGATTGCCCAGTTCAGCAACATTCAGGGGGGGGCGACAAAACGGCTTGAGGCACTGGATGAGCGGTGCGAACGGGGACGCCGGGAAGACGTCGCGCTCAGGGAAAAACTGGCAGAGGTGTGCCGGCGAGTTGAAGAGCTGTCAGGCTCACTCAAGACGCTTGCCACCGGCAAGGCTTCGCTGGTGGAGGAGCAGGCAAGACTGAAGGTGAAGGAAGAGGAGCTCAAGCTCGGTCTTGTCCGGCTTGAAGACGACCTACAGGGCGCCCGCAACGATCTGAGCGGCAAAGGGTCCCGGCTCCACTCCCTGCAGGAGCTTGAAGCCCAGTTTGCCGGCTATGGCCAGGGAGTCCGCTCCCTGTTCCTTTCGGAGCTTTTCAAGGGGCGTTTCAGCGGTGTCGTGGCGGATTTCCTGGAAACGGACGAGGAGTGTGAGGCCGCACTCGAAGCGGTTCTGGGCGACCGTCTCCAGTACGTTGTCGGTGGTGGGGAACCGGTTGCGGAGGAGGCGATTGCCCATCTGCAGGAAACCGGCGGTGGACGCTGCAGTTTCCTCCTGGGGGGAGTCAGTGCGACGTCCTCCGCACCGGTCCCCCTCACCTTGCCACCCCTCATTGACAGGGTCAGGATGACCGGCCAAAGCGCGGAACTGGTCGCACCGCTGCTGGCGGGGGTTTACATAGCTTCCGACATGGCAACGGCCATTGAGCAGGCACGTCATTACCCCCATCTGACCTTTGTCACCCTGCGTGGGGAGGTGGCCTCTGGCGGAGGAATCGTGACCGGGGGCTCCCTGGATGCCGTTGCCCAGGGGTTGGTGCATAAGAAGCGGGAGATCAAGGGTTTGTCTGTCGAGGTGGAGCTCCTTGGCGCCAGGGTCCAGGAGCTTGAAACGGCTCGCGAGCGGTTGCGACGGGACGTAGCCGGTGTTGAGGAGGAAGAACGCGACCTTCGACAGCAGCAGCACCAGGCGGAGATCCATCTGCTCAATGCGGAGAAGGACCTGCAGCGGGTGAGGGAGGAGCAGCAGCGCCTAGAGGAACGGCTGGCAATCAGGGAGATTGAGGATGGTCAGCTGGCTGAGGAGCGTGCGGCGCTTGAAGGCGAGCTCGCCTCTTCCGGTGAACAGCGTGCGAGCCTTGAGTCGCGGAAGGTCGTACTTGAAGAGGAATTGGCGGCGATGCAGGAAATCCTGGCCGGGAGGAAGCAGGAGATAGAAGGATCCCGTGAACTGGTCACCGCCATGAAGGTACGGTCAGCTGCGCTCCGTGAGAAGCGCGAGTCCAACCTCCGGGCGATCCGGCGGGTGGAGGAGCTTGGCAGGGACCTGCAGGGGCGTATTGCCTCCCATGAGGAGGAATTGAAGAAGAACGCCTCCGAGAGAGAGCGGATGGCCGAAAGCATCGGCGCTGGTGAGAAAAGTCTGCAGCAACTCCTGGCCCGGCAATTGGAGTCCGAGGCAGCCTATACTACTGTCCGGGAAAAGTATGAGACGGAGGCCGGTGTGGTGCAGGAGGAGGAGGCCGGACTCAGGGGAGTGCGTGCGCGTCACGAAGCTTCCCGGCGGGAGCAGGCCGACGTCAACCTTAAATTCTCAGAGCTGGCCATGGTGGTGCAACACCTGGAAACCTCGCTCTATGACCGGTACCGGCTTTCCATGACGGAACTGCTCCCCACGTACCGAAATGCGGAGTTCGACCTGGCCGCGGACCAGCCCCGCCAGGCGGAACTGCAGCGACTGGTGGACGAGATCGGGGAAGTCAATCTGACCGCCATCGATGACTACCGCGAACTTGAGGAGCGGTTTGCCTTTCTTTCCACCCAGAAAACAGACCTTGAAGAGTCTCTCCATGGGTTGCAGCAGGCGATCCAGCGCATCAACCGAACTACGCGAAAACGATTCCTCGAAACCTTCCAACAGATAAATGCCAAGTTTCAGGAGGTGTTCCCGCGTCTGTTCTGTGGCGGTAAGGCCGAGTTGCGGCTGACCAACGAAGAGGACCTGCTGGAAACCGGCATTGACATTATCGTGCAACCGCCGGGGAAAAAACTGCAGAACGTGACCCTTCTCTCCGGCGGGGAAAAGGCGTTGACAGCGGTGGCGCTCATCTTTTCCATCTTCCTCATCAAGCCTTCTCCCTTTTGCCTGCTTGACGAGGTCGACGCGCCCCTTGACGATGCCAATATCGGCCGTTTCAATGAAATGGTGCGTGAGATGACTGCTTTTGCCCAATTTATCATGATTACCCACAGCAAAACCACCATGGCCGTCGCGGACACGCTCTACGGCGTTACCATGGAGGAACCGGGAATCTCGAAACTGGTATCGGTGAAGTTGAACTGAAGTCGGTAGCCGGGAGCCGGAACCGGAAATTACTGCGCGGTCGTGGCCCGTTCTTCGGTAACCATCACCGCCTTAAAGGAGCAGCGGGGTGCCGTTCAAAACAATCCTCAAAGACCTGGTGAAAACCGTTCCCGGTGCCAGCGGGGCCATACTGGCGGACTGGGAAGGTGAGGCAGTGGAGCAGTTCTGCCTTTATGACGATTTCGAGCTGAAGGTGCTTGGTGCTCACAAGGGGATACTCCTCAATCATTTCAAGGAACTGCATGCAGGGTTGCCAGCCGGTGATCTTGAAGGGGTGGTCATCACTACCGCCACCCAGCATGTAATTGTCGGAGCCATAGGGCCGGATTATTCTCTGGTTATGACGCTGAACCGGAGCGCCATTCTGGGCCTGGCCCTGTACCGGTTCCGCAAAGCGCTGGAACTGCTCGTGAAGGAGATATGCTAGGATGGCTGATGATAAGAAGGGATTTTTCCGCGGTTTAATGGGGAAGATTGTCGGAGGCGATGACGTGGCGCAGGAAGCTGCTCCATCGCTGACTGTCGAGCCTGAGGCGCGCCCCGGTTTTTTCGAGCGTCTAAAAAAGGGGCTCTCCCGGACCCAGGAAAACCTCATAGGTCGCATCGACACGCTGCTTCTCGGCAAGAAACAGATCGATGCCGATACCCTGGAAGAGCTCGAGGAGATACTCATCACCGCCGATATCGGTGTTGCCACGTCGGTTGAGCTGATCCGGACTCTGGAGCAACGACTGAAGCGGAACGAGTTGCAGGACGGGGATGCTCTCAAGGGGGCTCTCCGGGAAGAGATCCTGGCGCGCCTTGAAAAATATTCAGCGCCCCTTGATATTGACCGGACAACCCCCTTTGTCATCGTGGTCATCGGGGTGAATGGAGTCGGCAAGACCACCACCATCGGCAAGCTGGCCAACAGGTATGCCCTGTCCGGCAAAAAGGTGCTGCTGGCAGCTGCCGACACCTTCCGGGCTGCAGCCGCCGAGCAGCTCGAAATATGGGGTGAACGGGCTGGCGTTGATGTGATCCGTCACCAGGAAGGTGCTGATCCTTCGGCGGTCGTCTTCGATGCCTGCAAGGCAGCGCTGGCCCGGAAGAGCGACCTGTTGATCATTGATACGGCTGGCCGGCTTCATACAAAGGTAAACCTTATGGAGGAGATGAAGAAGATTCGACGCGTAGTGGGGCGCGAAATCCCCGGAGCTCCCCACGAGACTCTGCTGATTCTTGACGCCGCCACTGGTCAGAACGCAATCTCCCAGGCAAAGCTGTTCAAGGAGGCTGCCGAGGTGTCGGGGGTCGCTCTCACCAAGCTTGATGGTTCTGCCAAGGGAGGAATAGTTGTCGCAGTCAGCAATGAGTTCCAACTGCCGGTCCGGTTCATTGGTGTGGGCGAAGGGGTGGACGACCTCCGTGACTTCGATCCGCGGCAGTTTGTGGCCGCTCTTTTCCAATAATTGCCTTGACTTTTGAGGGGTTGTCCCGTATTATCGCCCGCGAAAAGGTCTTGATATGGATGCACAACTCATCGGTGAACTTGAGCAGCGGGTGGTCGCTCTTCTTGATGGCTACGCAAGCCTGAAGCAGGAGAATGCACGGCTCCGTGAGGAAAACCGCCAGATGGTTGAAGAGCGGGAGATGCTCAAGCAGCGTGTCGATTCAATCCTCCGGAAACTGGAAGGGATATGACGACGCCGGTGGCATCCCATCGTATTTGCATATTGGGACGGGAACTGCAGGTAAGAAGTTCGGCCGCTCCGGAAACTGTCAGCGAGGTTGAGACGTTTGTCAATGCCAGACTGGCGGAGGTTTCTGTAGCAGTCCAGAGTGGAGACACGCAGTTGGTTGCAATTCTCGCGCTCATGAATATAGCAGAGGACTATCTCGCCGCCGTCCGGGAGCGGGACAGCCTCAGGTCCGAGGGAGAGTCGTCAGTCCGCCGTCTCCTGGGCAGGATCGAACAGGACCTCTGCTGAGGGTTCAGGTCTCTTCAGGGAGATTTCATATATACACCGTTGGATTCAGGGTCGGAACGTTTTGCCAGTCTCAACGCGGTAGGTTGTGTTTCTGCTGATAGCATACCCGTTTTGCTGATAGGTAGCCTGTAAGAGCATGTTCAATTATTTCGAAGGTGTTCGAGATGCCGCTTCGTTTGGGTGTATCTGCAAACTGACCTGAGCGGCTCTACCTAACAAGCCTGTCAAACTTCTTTCCCTGAACCGATCTTCCCCCCTGAGGACCATTCCATCGGGCCGCGGCCCACTCCGTTCGTTTGCGTGCAGTTTACCATGTTGTTCAACGTGTGAGGATCCATGCCGAAGAGGAGTCTCCGGCAGCAGATGCTCGTCCTGCGCAGATGTCTCGACGTTGTCGGGTACCAGACTGCCAGCCTTCGAGCGCAGAGAGCTCTCCTTGCCACCGCCGAATTCGGGCGGGCTACGGTGCTGGCTCTCTACGCCCCGTTGCACAATGAGACCGACACGTCGCTGATTCTTGCGACTGCCCTTGCGACAGGCAAGAAAGTACTCTATCCCGTCGTGACCGGCTCTACCCTTGAGTTCAGGCAGGTGTCCAGCGCCACCGATCTTCATGCCGGGGCCTTCGGGATTCGGGAGCCTGGCGCCGGCTGTCCCGAACTGGCAATCGGCGAGGCGGACATAATCGTCGTTCCCGGTGTGGCCTATGACGTTGCCGGGCACCGGATCGGCTACGGGAAGGGATACTACGACAAGGCACTGCACCAGTTGGAGGGGAGAGGACGTCTTGTCGGGTTCTGTTTCGACTTTCAGCTGGTGGAAGGGCTCAAGGAAGAGCCGCATGATGTGAGGATGGACCTGATAATCACCGACCGGAGGGTCATCCGCCCTCGGGATTGATCATAGAGAAGGGGAGGTACATTACCATGGAAATTGGATATGCCATTCTAGTATTAGGTATGTTGGTTGCGGCGGCAGTCGGTGTTGTCATCGGCAACGTTATGCGCAAAAAAATGTCGGACTCGTCGACTGCCAGGGCTGAAGAGCAGGCGAGAAAGGTGCTTGACGATGCAAGGCGCGAGGCGGATACCCTTCTCAAGGAGTCGTCTCTCCAGGCCAAGGATGTTGTGTACCAGGCCAAGGCCGATTTCGAGCGGGATACCAAAGATAAGCGCCGTGACCTGCAGGCGCTGGAAAAACGTCTGCAGCAGAAAGAAGAGAACCTCGACAAGAAGATGGCTCTCTATGACCAGCGGGACGCTGACCATGTCAAGCGGGAACAGACGCTGAGCACTCGGGAGCAGGCACTGGTCCAGAAGGAAGAACGAATCGGTCAGTTGGTCGATGAGCAGCTCAGGAAACTTGAGAATATTTCCGGTATGACCGCCGCTGAGGCGAAGAGAATCCTCATGGAGACCATGGAAAGCGAGGCCAAGCTGGATGTGGCCAAGCGGATCAAGGCCATCGAAGAGGAGGCCCGGGAGACTGCTGACAAGAAGTCTAAGGAGATCATGGCCCTTGCCATCCAGCGCTATGCTGGCGAATACGTGGCGGAACGGACCGTGTCGGTAGTGGCGCTCCCGTCCGATGAGATGAAGGGACGTATTATCGGTCGTGAAGGACGGAATATTCGCGCACTGGAAGCTGCAACCGGAATCGACCTTATTATCGACGACACTCCGGAGGCGGTCATTCTTTCCGGATTCAATCCGATCCGCCGTGAAGTCGCCAAGATTTCCCTTGAAAAACTGATCGCCGACGGTCGCATCCATCCGGGACGGATTGAGGAAGTGGTTGCCAAGGCCGAGGAAGAGGTGGAGCTGGCCATCAAGGAGGCGGGGGAGCAGGCGGCTTTCGACCTGGGGGTACACGGGATACATCCCGAAGTTCTCAAGCTGATCGGTCGGCTCAGGTATCGTACCTCCTACAGCCAGAACGTCTACCAGCATTCTCTGGAAGTTGCCTTCCTCTGTGGCATTATGGCTGCGGAGCTGGGGATCAACGTCAAACAGGCGAAGCGTGCAGGCCTTCTCCATGACCTTGGGAAGGCAGTGGATCATGAGGTTGAAGGCTCCCATGCGGTCATCGGTGCGGATCTGGCACGGAAATACGGCGAGTCGCCGAAAATTGTACATGCCATCATGGCTCACCACGAAGATGAAAAGCCGGCAACGGTGTTGGCCGTACTGGTACAGGCTGCCGATGCCCTTTCCGGAGCCCGTCCCGGCGCACGTCGCGAGATGATGGAGACCTACGTCAAACGGCTTGAGGATCTGGAGCGGATCGCCACCTCATTTGCCGGTGTCAGCAACTCCTTTGCCATCCAGGCCGGTCGCGAGATACGGGTGATGGTTTCCAGCGAGCAGGTAACCGACGAGCAGGCGGTGGTCCTTGCAAAAGACATCGCCAAAAAAGTCGAGGCTGAGATGACCTATCCTGGTCAGATCAAGGTTAACGTGATTCGGGAGACCAGGGCAATCGACTATGCCCGTTAACATTCTGTTTATTGGCGATATTATCGGTAAACCGGGGCGTCAGGCCGTATCCCGTGAACTGCACCGCCTGATTGATCAGTATCGACTGGACCTGGTTATTGCCAATGGTGAAAATGCCGCCGGCGGTTTCGGTATTACGGAGGAGACGGCCAAGGATATGTTCAAGAGCGGCGTTAACCTTCTGACGTCCGGCAACCACATCTGGGACAAGAAAGAGGCTCTTGATTTTATAAAGTGCGAGGGGCAGCTGATTCGGCCCGCAAACTATCCACCAGGGACAGTCGGGCAGGGAAGTGCGGTGGTGAAAACTCCCGGTGGGGTGAAGGTTGGTGTGCTCAATCTGGAAGGCAGAGTCTTCATGAACAACCTGGACTGCCCGTTTCGCGCGGCCGACCGTGAAATTGCCCGGCTTAAAGAAGAGACCTCGATCATTTTCGTCGATTTTCATGCCGAAGCGACTTCGGAGAAAACCTCACTGGGCTGGTATCTGGACGGAAGGGTCAGTGCGGTAGTCGGCACCCATACCCACGTTCAGACGGCCGATGAACGGATTCTTCCGGGGGGCACCGCCTATCTGACAGACGCCGGCATGACAGGCGCCTTCGATTCTGTCATCGGGGTCCGCAAGGATGAGCCGATCGAAAAATTCCTTACCCAGGTGCCGGTCAAGTTCGAGGTTGCCAAAAACAATCTGCGACTGAATGGCGTTGTAGTTTCTGTGGATGAACGTACCGGCAAAGCTGCCGGCATCGAGCGGGTCAATCTGGAGTGTAGGTGAACTGAACCTGGAATTTTCTGTACAAGGGGAATCGTTATGACAGTTGCCGAGCAGATGGAGATCATCAAGCGGGGAGCGGTCGAAATCCTGCTGGAGAAGGAACTTCAGGAAAAGCTGGAAAAGTCTGCAAAAACCGGCGTTCCGCTGAAAATAAAGGCCGGTTTCGATCCGACTGCCCCCGATCTGCACTTGGGGCATACGGTGCTGATCCACAAGCTCAGGCAGTTCCAGCAGCTTGGCCATGAGGTCTGCTTCCTTATCGGAGACTTCACCGGGATGATTGGTGATCCAACCGGAAAATCAGAAACCCGCAAACCACTGACACGTGATGATGTTCTCAGGAACTCCGAGACCTACAAGGAACAAGTGTTTAAGATACTTGATCCTGCCAGAACCAGGGTTGTCTTCAATTCCGAGTGGTTGGGAAAGCTTTCCGCCACCGACATGATTGGCCTCGCCGGCAAGTACACCGTCGCCCGCATGCTTGAGCGGGAGGATTTCAGCAACAGGTTCGCCAACCAGCTCCCCATAAGCATCCACGAATTCCTCTATCCCCTTATCCAGGGATACGATTCCGTTGCTCTTCAGGCGGATGTTGAACTTGGGGGGACTGACCAGAAATTCAATCTCCTCGTCGGTCGTGAATTGCAGCGCGAATGGGGACAGAGCCCCCAGGCTGTCATCACCATGCCTCTTCTGGAAGGGCTCGACGGCGTCAACAAGATGTCAAAGTCGCTTGGCAATTACATCGGCATCAACGAACCGGCCGACGAGATCTTCGGCAAGGTCATGTCCATATCCGATACTCTTATGCTCCGCTATTACGAGCTGCTGAGTGATCTGTCTCTTACCGAACTGAATGAGCTGAAGGCCGGGATCAAGGACGCGACGATCCATCCGATGGAAGCGAAGAAGCGCCTTGGTCGGGAGATGGTTACCCGCTATCACGGTACTGCCGCTGCGGATCAGGCGGAAGAGAACTTCATCAAGCGATTCCGGGATAATCAGACCCCCGATGCAATGCCGGAAATCACCATAGCCGCCGAAGGCGAGAAAATGCTTCTGTGCAAGCTCCTGGCTCAAACAGGCCTTGTCCCCTCGAATAGCGAAGGGCGTCGTTCCATTCAGGGCGGGGGGGTCAAGGTGGATGGCGAAAAAGTGGCTGACGGTAACCTGGAGCTGACGTGTAAAGGCGAGTATGTCCTCCAGGTCGGCAAGCGCCGTTTCGCCCGGGTGACATTTAGTTAAAACTAACGAAAAAAGATGTTGACTAAAGGGATGGCGTTTGTTATAAACACATCTTTCCGCAAGGCCGGGAGGAATGGTCGAGCGGGCGGGAAAAAAAGTTTAAGGGCAGAAAAAAATATATTGACAACGG
>MTLC01002449.1_pt1 | contig 22951 bp, 11 predicted proteins | sample 1982451 | NCBI WGS metagenome assembly MTLC01 (sample SAMN05710165, study PRJNA340218) | biofilm metagenome | isolation source: sample SPH anode biofilm adapted to +100 mV | place: USA | collected 2012-02-03 | reverse complement strand
CCTATCCTCTCCCTATCCTCTCCCTATCCTCTCCCTATAAACTCGTGTAAGATAGGAACTATATAGGTAGAGGATATAGAGGGGGTATTGAGAGGATATAGAGAGACATAAGAGAGTCATAAGAGAGTCATAAGAGAGATATAAGAGAAAACATAAGAGAACATAAGAGAGTCATAAGAGAGATATAAGAGAGATATAAGAGGGATGCTTTAGAGATACTGAATATCAGAGAATTGGAACATGAGTATTTGTGGCTGGCGGGAGAGATTCATAATTCAAAAATTTGCTACTAGTCGCTGGCTACTGGCAGGTTATGGACAGAATTCAAAATTCAAGAATTCAAAACTTAGCTGATGGCCAGATGCCAGATGCCAGATGCCAGATGCCAGATGCTAAATGCTAGACATCAGCATGATATAAAACATGGCCAATGAAAGGGTCGAAGTCAGGAAAATAAGCAAACATGCCTTAATGTTTGTCGTTAGATCTTAACCAGAAAACGTAATTTACCCTACTGATTAATAATTATTTTCCCGGTAAAAATCATTCCAGACTCATCGGAGGCAGAAACGAAATAGATACCAGGCATAACGTTACTCATGTCTAATCTCAGCTTATCATTAGCTATCCCGTTTAAACGAGTAATAACTTTACCCGACAAATCGTAAACAGAGATGTTGGTTTTACCTTTCATCTCTCTAAGATCAATGAACACATAAGAGGAGGCAGGGTTTGGATAGATTCTCAGAGAGTTTTTTGATATTTCATCCACTCCTATAGGTGTGTACCAAATATTCGGTAATTCTTTGATCTGCGCAGGCGAAAGCGTAGCATTCCAGAGTTTAACTTCATCAATAACACCACGCCACGCATATTGAGTCTCTGATAGATCAGCCCTACCTATCGTCAGATCTTTCGTAGCAGCACTCATAGATCCCTGTTGTTTTTTAAAGCCGACGGGTTCTCCATCAAGATAAAGTTCAAGTGCATTTCCACTATATACACCTGTAACATGGTGCCATTGATTCAATGGTAGCGGTTCAGGTGAGTCAAGATCGACGGTGGCCTGATCTGTTTTGACAGTAAAACGGATATATCCTTCGGGGGTAACTGAGAGTTTCCATCTTTGTTGCCAGCTACCATGAGATATAATAAAACGTTCACTCCCTAACTGCTCGCAATAGACCCAGACACTAACCGTAAAATCATCAGGAAAATTAAGTTCGGCATCATTGGCCACAGAGACAACGCTATTACCCGATGTAAATCGATAGGCTAAATCAACCCCTCCTCTTTTATCAGGAGCTGAATAGAGACTTGACGTTACTCCGTGGTGCTTATCAGCCCAAACATTCCTGGCCATCTTATCGAAAGGGAGATAGAAAAGACCTGTTGATGGTGCTACCATTTGGCTTCTAACCAGAATAGTTAATGAGGCGACTGTTGTCAGATTCCATTGATTGGTAGCCCTTACAATAATCGTATAGACACCATCCTCCTGAGGAGCCTTCCATGTCTTAAGCAGATTACCGGCACCTTCGAACTCTCCGGCAGAGGCCTCCCATAGAACCGTTAATTCCTCATTAACCTGTAAATTGGGTTCTACCCTAAGTATAGTTTGACCATTGGGCTCCACAATTCTTGTATCGTAAAGAATCTGGCCGATATCCGGAGGCTGTGGAATAAAGTCAACAACCGTAAGATTAATACTGTCAGCTACCTTAACTTCTTGATTTAAAACAGTACATTTTAGTTTGTATGATCCTGACTGAACAGGTGCATTAAAGGTAATCTCATCTCCTGTACCTAATGGTTGTCCATCAAGCGTCCATGTCAAAGTCTCGGTTCCATTCCCTCCATCAATAGTACACCAGGCAAAAATATCAGAACCCTGTATTGCGGGATTCTGACTGACACTAAAGCCTTTAATATTAAGATTAGCGCCAAATGTATACCCATAATGATAATCAACAACATGGCCACTAAGCATTAGTTTTCCACCGTTGACAGTAGTTGTTGCACCTGCAGGAATAAGAGTTATCTGTCTAACCTCATTAGCTGGAACCTCAATAGTGGTATTAAGAGAGGCATTTGATATAATAATCTTTTCTGTTATCGCATCATAGATATCCCAGGTACCTTCGGGAAGTGCGAGATTAACGCTTTTGGGCTGATTTAAGGGATTAAAATAGATAAATGAGGCGAATGTCTTATCACCATAAAAATCGGTCCTATCGGGGTTTATTTGCAGGATTTCGGGCACATTAGTAGTACTTACAACAGCGGCCAGATATCCTACACTACTTCCACTATAAAGAGAGAGATTAGTATAAGCCCAACCCCCTTGAATAGCATCACCACGAGCAAAGAGGCTTTTTCCATTCCAGACCTCCTTTAGTGATTCGTATGGAATCACGCTATTTTCATCATACTGTACCGACCAATCATATGAGTCCTGATGATCCTGAGCAACCTCATCACGATAAAAAAGACGGCTGGCATTAGTCACGTTTAAAATCCATTTTGCTATTGCCTTTGTATAGCGCTTATCATATTTAGGAAGAGGTGCCAGTGCAGCTGCCTGTTGAAATCCATTCATAACAAATGCATAATCGTTGCCTGCGTCATTAGCCTCACCAATCAGTCCCGACACATCATTTCCATTCCAATTACCGTTAATTGCGCCCCAGCCTCTTAACGGACCTCTATCAAAGCACCAGTTAAGCAGTTTATCTATTGGATAATTCGCCCCTCTTTCGGCATTAATTCTTGCGGCAATCAGTGTTCCATAGGGTAATTGCAATTCATAAGAAGGATTCGCAGTTTCATTTACCAGGAAGTCAAGAGCCTGACGCGCTCCTTCATAGTATTTTCGATCGCCTTTTACATTATAGGCGTTGTATAAGAGCCATGCTATACTGCCCGCTGATTCGGGTTCAGCAACCCCGGTAGTTAACGGTTTACCGGTAGCAAGATTGAAAGCTCTGTAATGCATATTTGGATAAGACCATGGAGATGAATTTCCACCTAAAAGGGTTACTGCTTCAAGCCAACGATCGGCTATGCGTGAAAACTGGTCATCAAACTCAGGGGCAGCATTTTTGTATAACGAATTGAGTTGATAGAAATAGATGTTAGGCATTACATCATACCACCAGTCTCCTCCTGAAGTAGAGCTATAGCCATTTAGATAGACATCCTGACCATTCTTTTTGTTAAAGAAATCTTTCATCGGAGAAACCCAATCTATTCCATTCTGGTTCAGCTTATCAATACCTACAAGAGAGGCTCCAACAACAGCAGGTAAAATATTGATTGCCTCTGCCTGTTGATGGTGCCATTTAGATCTGACATAGGTATCCAAATAGACAGGCGTAACGTCAGGGTAATTAAAGGCACCTGTTTGGCCGAAAGAGACAAGAGGCAGCCCTTCTCCCGTAGTAGATTGATTAAAGACAAATTGGTCATAATTAACAGCAACTTGTTTCCAGTCTTTTATTTTTAATGGGGTTGGCAAATTAGGCATCAAGTCAACCCGGTTTATAGGAAGCTGTCCTGTTTGAGCAAAGAGACTGGAGGCAAACAGAATAGACAAAAAAAGAATAACCGGAGATTTAGTCATGTCAAAAAGTTTTAAAAAAAGTGCCTGTCTCTGCAGTAAGGCAGACGACAGGCACTTACTTATTATACCCTAAGTTAATTACTTAGCAGGGTTTTCGTCGTTATAAAGTTTGGTAACCTGGCCAGCAGTCAAAGGAGTGCTGTAAACTTTAAGCTCGTCAATAACACCTTTAAAGTAACCATGGTTTTCAGGAGTTACACCCCAATCAAATGTTTCAGCTTCTGCATTTGTTGCAACTGCACCAATGATGAAAGGAAGTTCTTTCTCAAGTGAACGGGTTAAAGGACCAATACCTTTATTCTCGGCATTCCATGTCTTTGTGAGGACACCACCAACATAGAACTTTAGTTCGTTAGCTGTACCATCAAGAGTAACAACGATATGGTTCCACTGGCCAGCTTTTATGCTTTGATCAGTTTCATTGTCAGCATCAATGATACCACCATCTGATTTCTTGTAAGTGAAGAAGGGTTTACCACCACCCTGTGTTTGCAGTTTGTAACCATTCCAGTAATTCTGAGAAACGATATAGTTATTTTCGTAGAGTTCAGAAGGTTTAATCCAAACAGAAATAGAAAGGTCTGCTGGTAAGAAGACAGTATTCCAAGGAGTTTCAAGATAAGAACCCTTTTCGAAGTTGATAGCTTTACCAATTAGACCATCAGTCCATGAGGGTGAACCGGCTTCTGCACCAAAAATCTTCTCAGAACCCTTGTTAAAGGTAGCAACATGCTTAATAGTGCCGTAAGCAGTGGCAGTAGTGCCAGAACCTTCATCGAAATGCCAACCGGCAACCAGATAGAGAGATTCATCAATAAAACCATATGCTTTTGAGTCAAAGAGTTTCTTAGCTTCAGTAAGCTGAGTGGTTAAGCTATTTACCTGAGCCTGAGTCAGGGTAGCAGCTGCAGCTGTTTTAACTGTAGAGAGAGTTGTTTTAAATGTGGCGATAGCATCAGCAGGATAATCTGTAGTTGTGGCTGCATTAGCTACTGCTTCTAAATCTGAGATTAGTTTTAACAACGCTGTTTTGTCTGCGGATACAACTTCAGGATCATCGTCGTCATCACTACATGAGGTGAGGGCAAATGAAAGACCCATTAAGAGAGCCAGCATTAAAACCGGCAGTCTGAAAATTAAATGCTTCTTCATAAGACTGTGTTGAGATTAATAGTTAAAATGTTGATAAACGGTTATTTATATTGCTTGATTTGCATCAATCTCTGCCTGAGGAATAGGCAGATATCTTTTTGTTTCATAATTAAAGGAAGACCCAAGGGCACTCTCAGCAACCTGCTTTCCCCAACGCATCAGGTCGAAATATCGATGAAACTCTTGCCCTAGTTCAACACGTCGCTCATGTTGAATGATCTTCCTTAAAGCGCTTTGTCCTCTCTCTGTTACAGGATTAAGCAAGTCTGCTGGTATCTCTCCTGTAATGCTATTCTTTGCTCTAACTCTCACTTTATTCAAATTGGCAAGTGAAGAGTCAACATTACCCACTTCGTTGAAGGCCTCTGATTTCATCAATAGCACATCGGCATAACGCAAGTAGATATAATTTAAATCACCATCTCCTTTAAAGGTTATCGAGACTTCCGAAAGAGGCTGTTGATGTTTTTTTGTAAGAAATCCTGATGGCGACCAAGATGCCTGGAAAGGAGCTCCATTAAGCCACTCTACTCCATCACGACCAACCGTGGCATCAAGTCTTGGATCAAACGTACCACTAGTAGATTTCTCGTAGGCTGAAACAAGCTCATCAGTAGGAGCATTAAAACTATACCCGCTCTCTATTGCAGGAGCAACCCACTGATTCAGGCAATTGCCCAACTTAGGGTTCTTGCCGGTAAGGTGTTGAATCTCCCAGATTGACTCTTTGCTATTCTCATACGCCACCTTAAAGATATCCTGATAATGTGGTAATAATCCGTATATAGAAAGCCCCTCCAGTTGCTGGAACGAACTTATAGCTGCCCCCCATTTCTGCTGATATAATTGAGCCTTACCCAATAACCCAAGAGCAGCGCCACGAGTTGCCCTACCTTGATCACTACTACTGTACTCAATTGGTAGAACGGCTATTGCAGCATTAAGATCAGCCTCTATTTGAGAATAGATAGCCTCAATGGATGAAAGAGGAACATGAATTGCCTCTTGTGTTACCTGTGGGTCAAGTTTCAAAGGAACTTTACCCCATGCATTAACAAGGATAAAGTAGTTATAGGCACGAAGAAAACGAGCTTCTCCTATTATCCTTGCCTTTAGCGCATCCCCCATTGGAGTTTTATCTGCGTATGCTATAACATTATTCGCTCTGGCAATACCTTCATAAAGAAATTGCCAATAAGTATTGACGATACCATTATTGGCATCTGCAGTAAAGTTATCTATATAGGTTATCTCGGCCTGGTCTCCTGCGTTACCACCTTTAATAGCATCATCTGAAGCTACATCTCCAATGACCCATAGTGCATTATTAGAGCTTGAAAAAGTGATAGCGTTATATGCACCTGTAAGAGCTTGTAAGGCTTGGGTTTCATTCTGATAAAAGGTAGAACTACTGAAGTCACCCTGTATCTCTTCATCCAAAAACTTGTTACAAGAGGCTAAAAGACCTGGAATCACCGCCAATAGAATCCACAATCCAGTTCTATTGAAATGTCTATTTACCTGTCCTTTAACGGGATTTATATTTGATTTTCTATTCATTGCTACACTCTTTTAAATTGAAATATCGAAACCAACCAAGAACATTCTTGATGAGGGATAGGTTCCCCAATCAATGCCATTAGCGCGGTCGCCCTCTGAGGTCGAGTTATCACTTACGGTCATCTCTGGATCTAGTCCTGAATACTTTGTGAGCGTAAAGAGATTAGAGGCTGATACATACACTCTTGCCTTTTCCACTCCAAGACGTTTTAGAAGACTCTTCTCAAAGTTGTAGCCAACCTGAATGTTCTTAAGTCTTAGATATGATCCATCTTCCAGGAAACGTGATGAGGGCCGTGCATTATTTGATTTGGATGTCCAAGATGCTCTGGGTTGAGTATTTGAGGTACCCTCACCTGTCCAATGGTCATCAAAATAACGTTGTGTCACGGTAAACCCTCTATAAAATCCCTCAATATCCTGAGCTATCTGATTATATATTTTATTACCGGCAACTCCCTGGAAGAACAATGAGAGATCCCATTGCTTATACTGGCCATTAAGTGTCAAACCACCTATCACCTTTGGGATAGCACTTCCCAGATAAACACGATCCTGATTATCGATCTTACCATCTCCATTTTGATCTTTATACATCACATCTCCGGGTTTGATATCGTTACCCTGGAATGCATGGAGTAATACCTCCTGCTCATTCTGGAATATCCCTTCCATCTCAAGCAGATAGAAGGCTCCAATAGGCTGACCCACAGCTGTACGAGTGGCATAAACACCTGACTCTACCCGTCCGTCCATAAAGGGAGCATCAAGATCAGTTACTTCATTATGCTGTAATGTAACATTTCCAATGACGTCAAATTTGAAGTTGCCTGCTTTCCCATGATAGATAGCCTCTAGCTCCACACCGCGATTCAGCACTGAACCATTATTGATCCAAGGGGCATCGGCATTTCCTGATGAAGGTGGAATGGAAGCTTTTACAAGCATGTCCTCTGTCTTCTTATTGAAGTAATCAACGCTAAAGCCAAAAGAGCCTTCCCAGAGTTCGACATCCAAACCGATATTAAACTGCTTACTTGTTTCCCATTTTAGATCCTCATTTCCTAAAGCACTTTGGATATATCCACTATTAGAGGCGTTGCCGAATGGATAGTTATAATTAGGAGAGATTCTGTCTGAGTAGGCATAGAGACCGATCTCTTGATTACCAATAGCACCATAACCGGCTCTAAGTCTTAAACGCTCTATCCACTTCACCTCCTGTAGGAAAGCTTCTTGGTCAAGTGACCAACCTCCACTAAATGAGTAGAAAGTACCCCATCTGTTATCAGCTGTAAATCTGGATGAACCATCTCTACGTACGGTTGCACTTGCAAAGTATTTATTTTTATAATCGTATGAGGCACGACCAAAGAATGAAACCAACGTTGAAGCCCATTGAGATTGCGATGCGATCTTATCACCAGAACCATTGCCGATAAAGATCAGATTATCATCTTGTACGGGAAAGTCAGAGTCTTCATTATATTGCTCTCTCCCAGTGTTTTTAATGGCCTCAAAACCGCCCATTGCAGAGAAGTTATGATCATCTCCAAAACGGTGAGTATAGTTCAAGACACTATTGTTAGACCAATTCAAATAACGAAAATCACCAACAAGTAATCTGTTCTTTCCATTAATACGGTTATTGGTACCCCAAGTACGATCAAACCGTCTTGAATAGCTATTTCTGTAATCAACGCCGAAGTTTGATGTAAACTGAAGATCTTTTACAATTTGAGCCTGTAGATAAGCCTTCCCAAGAACTATATCATCATCTCTGTGGTTATCGGCATATTCTGCCATTCCGATAGGATTATAACCATCACCAAGCCAGGAGTCATAAATCTGATTTCCAAAATACTCACTGGGTCTATCTACAAAGTCCCCGTTAAGGTCTTTAATAGGAATTGCCGGGTTACGAAAGAAGGCATACCTGATAATACTTCCTCCGTTACCACCCAATCCGTCACCTGACGAACCGATAATATCTGTACGAGCCATACCGGCACTTAAAGCCATTCCGGCTTTAAGCCAACTGTTAACCTCAGTGTCGACATTTAGTCTTGTAGAACCCTTTTTATATCCACTTCCATCAATGATACCTCGTTGATCAAAATATGAGGCACTAAAGAGGTAGGTAGTCTTATCGCTTCCACCTGAGAGGGAGATGTCATGCGACTGAATAGGAGCTATTTTAAAGAGTTCCTCCAGATGATTAACATCCGCAAAATTCTTAGAATCAGAAGCGGTAATTAATGGACGTTGTAATGCAGATGGTAAAGAGAGATTATCATTGGTAGCTGCCTCATTATAAATCTTTATATAATCAGCGGTATTAACCATCTCTGGTAGATTTGCGACTGCCTGAATGCCAGCCTTACCATTGTAGGTCACACGCATTGACCCTTTTGACCCTTTTTTCGTGGTAATCAAGACCACGCCATTATTTGCACGTGCACCATAGATAGCACTTGCTGAAGCATCCTTTAGCACGGTGATATTCTCAATATCGGCTGCTGCTAAGACATTAAGCGCATCGGCAGTAGGTATTCCATCAACAATGTACAACGGGGTATTACTCGAATTCAATGAACCGGCTCCACGAATACGAACGGCTACTCCTTCACCGGGGGCGCCTGTATTTTGCGTTACCTGAACCCCTGAAACCCTTCCTTGTAGAGTTTGCTCAACCCCTGTAACAGGAATGGCATTAAGTTCTTTACTCTCAACCTTTGCAACGGCGCCCAATACATTACTCTTTTTGGTAGTTCCATAACCAATGACTACAAACTCATCAAGAGTAGTATTTGAACTCTCCATCGAAATGTTGATAACAGATTGTTGGCCAACAGCCCTTTCAACAGTCTTATAACCAACGTACGAGTAAGCTAAGACAGACTTAGGGTTAACCTTATCAATTTCATACTCACCCTTTATATTGGTGATTGTTCCCTGGTTTGTACCCTGAACCAGAACGGTAACACCAATCAATGTTTCACCTGTTTTTTTATCGGTCACTACGCCTTTTACGCTCCCCTGACCTAACGCCATTGAGAATGGGAAAAGGATAAGTAGTGCTAGTATTATATGATTTCTCATGACAGAGCTTTTTACTATTTATAAGCGAATACGGTAGAATTCACACTATATATGTTCTTTTTCTTGTCAATGGTTGAGCCAGCGGGTAGCTGCACAATGACAACGGCTTGATCGGCACCAATCTGAATTCGATTGACACCCTTTACATTTTTTCCTAAGTATTTATGAGATACTATATCATAAAGATCAACGGCTGAAGAGGTCTCAATAGTAACTTCAATGACCTTCTCATGAGGGTTGTAATACAATGTTGTAGGAAAAGGATGCTGAGCATAGAAGTCGGTTACATTGCAATCAAGTGCCAAGACTCCTTCTACATCTGTTGTCTTAACCATAGCACCAAAGATCCCCGAGACAGCAGTGCTATAAAGGCTAAGCATTGACTCTTTTGGCTGACCCTTAACCCACTTGGGTCCATCACCCAGCGAAACTGGGGATACCCCTTTTAGTTCAGGTTTATTATAATCATCCGCTTTCCTTACTCCTTCATAGCCAACTAACCCACCGGTGATTTCTTTAAGTTCAGGTAACCACTGGTTCATCTCGGATACCTGATCAGGATAAAACAACCGTGATGCGTTTACATTGTTAAGCATCCACTTTCCAATAGCACGGGCAAACTGTGGCTCGTATTTTACCATTGGAACCAATGGCCAAGCCATTACTACGCTGTTCATGAAGAAGGCAAATCCGCCACCATCTGTAATGCTACCCTGAAGACCATGGACGTCATAATCTCCCCATCTTTCTGCAATAACACCCCATCCGAATCTACCATCTTTATTCTGGCAACCATCGAAAGTCCAGTCAAGCATCTGCTTAACATTATAATTCTTGCCCTGCTCAGCATTCAAAACTGCTGCAGTATAAGCCCCAAAAGGAAGTAATATTTCATAGAAGCGACTCTCTTTCTGAGCATCTAAAGCCGCTGTGGCCTTAATTGCACCCTCAAGATACTTTGCATCTTTAAACTTCCTGTATGCGTTTAACAAAACATAACTATGACCACCGGCAGCATCTTGCTGCAAAGGAATATTATTTACAACTCCCTTCATCTGAGAATAGTCGAAATAGGAGTAATTATAATTCCCGTTTAAAACAGAATCGGCTTTGTAAAACTGATTAGCAATGCTCATCAAAATCTGATCCTGATTCTCTACACCAGGGAAAAGATCGGCAACTCCATAATAGAGAACATTAGGAAAGACATCATACCACCAATCTCTGCCATAACCACCCCCATTATGAGCCACCTCGGGGGAGGTGTTATTCATCATAATGTTCCAATGATTATCACTATTATAGTAGTTCTGAACCATCTTCACATAGTTAAAACCATGCTGATTGGTCTTATCAATACCCATCAATCCAGCACTTATCAGTGACTCCAATGATGTTAATGACTCATGAAACTCCCCATTATTTGCCTTAGGCCCCTGACGAACATCATGAATTACAGTATAAAGGCCATAGGTTACCTGATCTATATTTCTTTTTGAACTATCCAGCCAAATAAATGGACCATAAGGATTCTGACTGGCTAAATCATAGACTAAGCTATCAAAACCAATGGCTTTTGTTTTCCAATCAATAATCTTATACGGAGTAGGCATTGAAGGCATCTGCTCAATCCTGGCTATCGGTGTTTGTTCAACCGGCTCTCCTGTCTGTTGGGTGCACCCTATTACAGAGGCAGCCATCAAAACCAAAAAGCTATATTTCGTTAGTGTTATCCTATTCATAGTCTTCATTATATGATTTTTTAATAATCAGATTTGCAAGTGGTATACTCAACATTTGAAGAGCTGCAACTATCACCAGTGCATATCTTAAGGCAAATGTCTCACTGACAAAATAGACCAGAGCAATAAACAATCCCAGGCCAAGAACTCTGCCAGCATACAAACCCAATTCATGATTCATTATATAGGCATACTTGTTTCTATTCTCCTTTTTCGATACTACATCTATCACTTTCATCATTATCGGGAAGTAGGCTAAGTCATGTAGCGGCTGAAAAAAGACTTTACAAAGCACAAAAACAATAACTCCAGTTGCTGATAATGCAATACTGTTATAGAGTGTGCCGAACATAAAGATGGTAATCCCAATGGCGAAGATGATACTTCTATGACTCGCATTAGTGTACCTCCCCAATAAGTACAAAATGATTGCTGTCAATGCCCCGCTAACCCCTTGAATTAAACCCAATGAACCTTCATGACCAACGTATCTAAGAATTAAAATGGCAGGGGCTGTTACTAGAAACCCTTGTACTAACCCTTTTAATCCTGCAAGAATCATCTGATAATTCCAAAGCTTATCAAACTTAAAGAATAAGAAATCTTTCTGTTCCGGATTTACATATTTTCCTCTACTTAGAGATACTACCGCCAAAACGGTGAGTATAAAGACAATAATCGTAACAAACTGGTACCCTTTATTAATATCAAAAGTTATACCTAATATCTCAAAACCTTCAATCTTTGCCAATACTGCTCCAATCCATAAAGGAACAATAATAGAAGATATGGTAAAGAAAAACGACTCTAATCCAAAGAAATAGTTCCGGTTCTCATCATTAGTAGTATTCAAAGCCATTAAGTATCGGTTGGTCCAGAAGAATCCTGAGGCTCCCCCTAAAATCAACCCTGCGATAATCAGACCTGGCAGTGTTACCGAACTTAAAAACATCATCCCTGACATCGAGATACCACTCAATAAGATACCAAAGCTATAGAGGTAATTAACTTTGAACATTTTTAGTAAGACTCCATTTGTAAAAGAGGCAATTACCAACCCCGTATACATGGCAATCTGAAAAGAGGCAACTAACGTAGTATCATTCGTATTCCTCATGATATATGCCCCAATAAATATCTCAACTACCGGTAACACCAGTGCATATAGCATATTGGTGATGAGTAGTACCCGCATATCATGGGGCATCGACTTAAAATACTTGAGCTCTTTTAAAATATTTCCCGCCATGGTCTTATTTTTTCAAGGTTGATAAGATCTCTTTAATAGAGAATTGAGCACCACAAATTACTTCATCACTCGCACCGTAATAGATAGTCACGGTATCACCATCAACCAAATGTCCATTGGTAAAAACTACATTACCAAAGAAACCCGTCTGCTCGTAAGCAGCAATAGGCTCCATTATTGGCTCCTCAGACCTTGCTAAAACTTTTGATGGGTCATCTTTGTCTAAGAGCAAAGCTCCAAGACAATAACGATGATCTGAATTGGCGCCATGATAAATCTCAAGCCAACCCTCATCAGTTAGAATAGGAGCACCACCGGCTCCGACACGGGCTGAATCCCATTTACCTTTTCTTGAAGTGGCAATACATGTATGGTTTCCCCAATGAACCATATCAGGTGATTCAGAAAGCCAGATATAGTTTCCACCAATCTCGGGACTGCTGGGTCTGTGTAATGCGTAGTATTTCCCGTTTATCTGACGGTCAAAGATGGCACAATCTTTATTATGTGGAGGGAATATCATCCCTTTTCTGTCGAAGTTCTTCCAATCAGTCGTCTGAATCAGACCCACTCCAACTCCTAGCGGAGAGACTTCAGTAAATGATAAAGAATATAGACCATCATGCTCAACAACTCTACAGTCTTCAATTCCAAATGTCTCTTGTTTACCCTCTCCAAAGATTGAATCATATCCATCGGGCTCATAGAAATGGATGCCATCATCACTACACATCGGTCTTAAGTAAGAAAGTGTGGTGAGGAAGTCGTCCCCTTTATAATTAATAACCCTCGGATCGGAAAGATCCAAAGTAGGGTCATTTTTATCAAAACTGAGTATCTCAATTTTCCCCAAAGAATTATATACCGGGAAACTGATCATTCCTTCTTGCTGGCGAGGTCTCTCGGCTACGCGCAACAATAACCACACTTTCCCCTTAAAACGAAACACACCAGGGTTTAATAGACAGGTTATTTCCATTCCTTCAATTCCGGGCTTTAGATCAGAAGGACGTAATATCGGGTTTGCGGCAAATCTATTCGCTATATCCATCGTTTGCATTTTTTTCGATGTCCAAAGCTAATGCTCCAACCCTCCTAAACCCGTCCGCCCCGTTCCAAATCTTGTCCGCTACAATCCAAATCTGCCTGATTTAGACCAGCGCAGACGTTTTCGGAACAGAGGTGACACTCTTTTCTCATTTTTTTCGATCCTTGTATTTGACTGCAGACAATATTTCTTTCATATAACCTAACTAGGATAGAAAAAGTCGTCTCACCTCCTCAAATTTATAAAAGCCTCCATTTTCCCGGTAATGATTTACCACCTCATTTAAGATAGAATCTCGTCTCATTAGACTTGCGTTTCCCACAATAACCATATACTCCTGAGCTCGTGTTAATGCAACATTGAGCTTACGATCAATTTCAAGCTTTTCTCCTATCAGTTTTACCCGCTCCTCAGAGAGAGCATTAATCTGTGATAGATTATTCAAACACATTGAATAAATAATCACCTCCCGTTGACTTCCCTGAAATCGCTCAATGGTATCTATTATAATCTCTCTGGCATACTTAAAACCCGATTCATAGAGTTTATTTCTGATCAGTGCTATCTGCCGTCGATAAGGGGCTATAATCCCCACCGTCTTTTCAGGATCAAAACTGAGTTGATTCTCTATAGAATAGTTGTAAAGTTCATTCACTAACCTACATACTATTTTCGCCTCATTTAAACTGGTCTTCACAGAACCGGATTCCTCCTCTCTTAAACTATCAAAAAATAAAAGTCGATTACGAAAAAGTTGAATAATGCCTGTCAAACCAGAAGTATCAGTATATCTTCCGACTGTCGCTGATTGCCTTATTTTATCAGCAACTTCCAATTCGCCGCTGTAGAAGAGGCCATTGGGCAAATCTGAAACAATTTGATGCATCCTTCCCTGTTTAGTCAAATTACCCAAAGCCCAACTCCATTTTCTTTTTCTAACATTGTATAACAGTCTTTCAAATAGCGATGAACGGCAATCAAATAAACCAATCTCCGATAATTCAGCATCTTCCACTTTGGTCATTGTCTTTGGCTGAATTACCACGGCAGGAAGCTGTTTCTGATCGCCAATCATAATCCACTTCATAATGGATAGATTCCCGGCACCATTTTTTGAGGAGATTAATCCCAACAATTGGGGCTCTAATACTTGCGAGGCTTCATCGAGAATGGCCACATCAAACGACTTAAGCAAGAATAGATCAGGCTTTCCGGCAATCGAAGCTACTGTTCCAACATAGATCTTCTGGTTAGTAATCACTTTTTTTACCTCAATACGACTCTTACATGAGGCTATTACACTGTCAATAAGCCTTGATTGACTAGCTTCAGATGAGGAGAGTGAACTTCCAATACGTATATATGACAACCCTAACCCACCCTCATCATTCAGCACCTGGCATATCTCATCAACCGCACGATTTGTATAAGCCAATAGCAGAATGTTCTTATCTGATTCGCTATACTCCTTGATAATTGCCCTCATGGCTCTCGATGTCTTCCCAGTGCCCGGCGGCCCCTCCAACAAGTAATAATCGCGATTCCGAACCGATTGCTCAACGATCATCCTTAATCCGGGCTCAGGATTTGTAGTTAACTGAATACTCTCATCATACTCAGGCTTCCGCAGTCCTAGAAATAACTCCCTCATTCTTACATGAGGACTGGATATAAATGAAAATATGCCCCGATACATCAGGTTAAAAGAGTGATCCATAAAATCACGTTCCATCGTAAAAAGCCTACCTTCAGCAAACAGATCATCTCTCTTCTGTTTGTACCTCAGCTTTACTGAGACTCTATTTTCAGATATTTCTTTAATACTCCCTTTAAAAACAATTTCGTTCATCACTGACGAACCAATTTCGCTTTGATGATACAAAAGAATGATATCACCATCTCTGAAATTTGAAATCTCATCAGCTCTTTTCATCTCATAGGTAAAAGAGATAATCAAAGGATCCTCATCGTTGGTCTTAATGACCCTTAGATTCGTAAGTAGTTCTCCTGAATCCTCCTTTATATCCTTATGATTAAGCCATAATGAGGATTGGCTTCTCGATAATTCAGTATGAATATCACTGCATTTTGAAAGATAACTCTCTCTTGCAATAAACTGGTAGAATTGACTAAAATAGGCCCTCTCAAAACTATTTAGTCTGGTGAGTTTACTATAAACGCCTAAGATACCCGGCAGTATATATTGAATAACCAACTTCGATGGATTCGATGAAAGAACCTCCAAAAGTGATTTTACTATGCCAAAATGTTCATTAATCAGTGTTTTAGGGTCGCTATTCAGTAATCGGTGATCAGCGGTAACAATCGTATTCCTAACCGCTATTAGCTTCTGCAATCTCACAAGTGAGAATGATATCATTCTAAGGTTTTTACTCTCCGGCTTTGAATAGAGAATATAATTGGTAATATTTCTATAATCTATTCCAAGATTCTGCTCGGTAACCAATCGATATAATGCAAGCTGGGCAGCATGATTTTCACCAATAGCCTCTCCCTTTGTATCACCAAAAGGCGGTTTTCCCGACTTCAACTCAATAATGACAGCCCTTTGATTATTAAACTTACCAATCGCTACCTCATCAATTACCAGAAAGTCAAGACGACCTTGCAAACCAAAAGCGGGACAGATAACAGAGGGTTCAACATATGCCTTGCTCAGGTCAACCCCATAATCTTTCCCATGAAGAAGATTTCTTGTGACATTCGCCAGGTGATTAAATTGATCTTCTACCTCCCTAAAAAAGACCTTTGATTGTTCATCAGTTTGTAGATCAGGACAAGCCGTAAACTCAATGGGGCTATCATTAAAGATCCTACTCCAGAGAGCCTTAACTGTAATTCTGTTAGAGGCATTCTCGCAGACCAACTCATCAAAGAGGGTATTTACTACATTTCCAAGACGAATAGGCATAGAGTTTACGCTCTCTTTCAATCTGTTCAGGAAGTAGAAGGCAGGACTACTTGTGTATGATTGAAAACACTCAGCAAGTGAAGAGATATCGATGAGATAATCTGGTTCAACAACTAAGTAATCAACCAAATATGCGGATCCCTTTTTTTGCCTAACGTTAACTAAATTGATAACAGCACCAGTCCAAAGCTCTGAAACAACAGAATCAAATGGTGAACCCTCCTCGCCATATTTCCAAGTCACTTCAAATAGATCGTCAAATTGATCAAGATTCGTATCTCCCTCTAACGAGACGCTAAGCTTATCTTTATAAACAGAATCAACTCTGACTCGTAACTCTCTGGCCAAGACTGAACCACGTGTTTCATTATAGGCATCGTTAAGATTGACCCTAGCCACCTCTGCTTTTGAATGATTATAAACTTCGGATGGCTCCAGTGATCCCCGCTCCTCATTATAAAATTCATCTACAAGATCCTGTGAAGATAGGGATAGATTTGCCACTCTAGTTCTTAACTCCTCTGAGATGGCCTCACCACGTGTAACTTGAAGTAACTCAATTAACACTGATAGGCTAAATAAAAACCTTGAACGAAGCTCATCCTCAGAAAACGAGGAGCTTTTGATTAATATAGCTCTAAGTGCATTTAATCTTACTCTCAACTTAGAGAAAAAACTATACCGTTTAGCAACATAATCAAAAAGAGTATATTGACTATTATAACCAACGGCTGAGTCAACTAAAGAACGAAGAAATCTGATGTAGAACTCTTGCAATCTCTTGTATCTCTCTTTATAAGAGTTCTCAGAATGATAAATATCTATAAGTTCCTGATACCATTTATCGACCTCAGGATTATTCAATGTATTGAGCATTTTTCCAGTGTAAAATTGGGAGTTTCTTTTTTGGAAGAACCTCTTTTTCAAAAGTTAATCAGCACACAGGATGCTTTAAATCATACTGTCTGGTTGAAGTATTCAGCAGGCACGAAGATAACCCAATTCGATCAGTCAAAAAATAAAAAACCCGCATACAAGGTTGCATGCGGGTTTAAGATATAGCTCACTAATACTATTCTTCTGATTCTTGCTCTTCGTAAGCTTTCAACAGAGCTGTCTGTACATCAGGTGGTACCTGAGCGTATTCAGCATACTTGAGTGAATACATCGCACGACCACTGGTGATTGAGCTTAAAGCAGTTGAATAACGATTCATTTCAGCCAGGGGAACACGAGCACGGATCTTCTGGTAGTTACCTTCATTGTCCATACCCATGATCATAGCACGACGGCCTTGGAGGTCGGTCATAACATCACCCATCTTCTCTTCAGGAACGATAACCTCTACATCATAGATAGGCTCCATGATCTTAGGACCAGCATTCTTAAACGCTTCTCTAAATGCATTACGACCGGCAAGTTTAAAGGAGATTTCATTTGAATCAACGGGGTGCATCTTACCGTCATAAATGTTAACAACGATATCACGTGCATAAGAACCGGTTAGAGGGCCTTGTTCGATCTTCTCCATGATACCCTTTAGGATAGCAGGGATAAAACGAGCATCAATAGCACCACCTACGATACAGGTATTAAGAACAAGCTTTCCACCCCAATCCAAAGGATAAACATCCTGACCACGAACAGGGAACTCAGTCTGATTGCTCATTCCTTCATGATAAGGCTCAATCATCATGTGAACCTCACCAAACTGACCTGAACCACCTGACTGCTTTTTATGGCGGTACATCGCCTTTGCAGACTTGGTAATGGTTTCACGGTAAGGAATTCTGGGAGCGATATATTCAATTGCGATCTTATTACCGTTTTCGATAAGCCACTTAGCAATATTAAGATGTAACTCACCCTGACCACCAACGATCAACTGACGTAACTCTTTTGATTGCTCAACGGTAAGAGTTGGATCAACCTTATGCATTTCGTTTAAGATAGAACCAAGCTTTTCATCATCAGCAGCATTTTTAGCCTTGACAGCCATTGTAATCTTAGGATTGGGGAATACAATAGGCTCAATCTTATCATCGGCATTTTTAACACCATTAAGAGTTTGGTTTGTGCGTACACTCTTAAGTTTGATTGTTGCGGCGATATCTCCGGCGACCACTTTATCAAGTTTCTGACGGGTCTTACCGGCTACTGCGAACAACTGAGAAAGACGCTCTTTAGAAGCATTGTTTCCGTTGATCATGTCCATGGCTTCGGTAATCTCACCACCATAAACCTTGAAGAAGGAGATTTCACCAATATGCTGCTCGATGCTGGTCTTGAAGACTAAAGCACTGGTTGCATCGGTTGATTTGCAGCTTAATTCTTTTCCTTCAGTGGTTTTAACACATGGTACTTCATCGGGAGCTGGAGCAGCATTAAGAATAAACTGCATAAGACGATTAACGCCCATATCCTGCTTAGCATTGATAATGAACACGGGGAAAACTCCACGGCTGATCAGACCAAGCTTAATTCCACGGCTAATTTCTTCTTCGCTCAATGATCCATTTTCGAAGAATTTCTCCATTAATGACTCATCATTAGCGGCTAATTCCTCAACCATTGTAGCATACATCTCTTCAGCCTTATCCTTTTCAGAAGCAGGAATATCAAGAACTTCAGCTTTACCACCGCCATTCTTGAATTTCAACATCTTCATCTGTAAAAGATCGATAACGCTATCAAAGCTAACACCTTCATTAACTGGATACTGACATACAGTAACACCACCACCAAATGATTGTTTGAGTTGACGAACAGTCTCGTCAAAATTAGAATTCTCGTGCTCGAGATGGTTTACGGCAAAAATGACTGGTTTTGCAGCTCTTGTGGTGTTACGCCATGAAATCTCAGTACCAACCTCAACTCCATTCTGGGCATTGACCACCATCAGGCCTGTATCAGCAACCTTAAGTGCTGCAACAGTTTCTCCAACAAAATCATCGAAACCGGGACAATCAATAATATTGATCTTATGGCCATCAAACTCAGCATACAAAACTGTAGAAAATACAGAATTCTGACGCTCTAGCTCAATGTCACGATAGTCTGATACGGTGTTTTTGTCTTCAATGGTACCTCTACGCGTAACAACGCCCCCCTCGAAGAGCATCGATTCCGCTAGAGTGGTCTTGCCAGATTTAGCACCCCCAATAAGGGCGATATTTCTGATTTCCTTCGTCTGATAAACCTTCATTTGCGTATAAATTGTTTAAAAAGAAAAAATTACAAGTCTAAAGGGCGCAAATTTAATAAAAAGGAGATAACTTTTAGCCATCGATTGCATTAATTTGAAATCCTGCTAAAAAAGTTATCTCCTTTGTCACAATAATTTATCCTTTTATCACCTCCTTTAATCGATCCCATTCTGGTACTGAAATCCTTGCACCCATAGTCGAGATTACTGATGAGGCTAACAAAGCTCCATATTCTGCACTTTTACTTAAGGGTAAATCCTGTACATATCCAAATAGAAATCCTGACGCAAATAGGTCGCCTGCCCCTGTGGTATCAATTACTGTAGCCTGATAAGCAGGAACATGTACCTTTTCAAAACCACGCTTTACCATAGCTCCTTTACTTCCAACTTTTACGACAGCAATACCCGCCATTCCACTGAGTTTCTCTAAGCCCATATCTGGTTCATGCCCCGTAAAGGCTTTTATCTCCTCCTCATTTGCAAAGACTATATCTATACCATGGCCTATCAATGAGGTCAGGAAGTCGATATTGGCCTCAACAACATTATAGCTAGCCAAATCTAAAGAGACTGTACAGCCAGCCTTCTTAGCCAACTCAACCGCTCTTCTGATCAGATCATGATTTTGAACAAGATAACCTTCTATATGAAAGACTTCATAGCCCTCAAACATATCAGCACTAAGATCTTCAGGGGTCAACTCGGCTGCTGAACCAAGATAAGTGGCAAATGTCCTCTCACTATCAGGAGTGATAAAGGTTGTAGCAACGCCGGTATCAGTATCTCCTATAAGCAACTTAGGATCACAACCTGCCTTTTTAAAATCCTCAGCAAAGAACCTACCCATGTCGTCATTGCCTACTTTCCCGATAAATGCAGTGTTTACACCCAATGAAGCAAGACCATGTATCGTATTTGCCGCAGAACCACCCGACGCTAACTCACTGGGAATCCCGGCACACTCTTTTCGAATCATACGAGATGCCTCACCATTTACTAATTGCATTGAGCCTTTAGGCAACTGAAATTTCTCTAACTGATGGTCATTTTCAATGCGAATTAGCATATCTACTAAAGCATTACCCATCCCGAGTACCTTCTTCATGTGTAAAATAATTAGTTTTTAGTAGTTATATGGATTGGCTCTTGATGATCTTCTAAACAACACTTGGTAATTTCGGAAAAACATGACCTTTCCACATACTGATTTTAAATAATTTAAGCGTGACGCAATAATTTTTTTGCAAAGGTACTTGTTTGATTGGAAAAAAAGTTCATATCTTTGCAACCGCAAACGACAAAAAAGCCTTCTAAACAAAGGCTGTCGAAAATCCTCCTTAGCTCAGTTGGTTAGAGCATCTGACTGTTAATCAGAGGGTCGCTGGTTCAAGTCCAGCAGGGGGAGCAAAAAGCCGGCTAACGCCGGCTTTTTTTGTTTTTAGCTGTAAAGCTAAGCCATATTCAAATCCGGATAAAAGCAGCACTGCACTATGCCAAACTACGTAGTACAACCCTTTTGCATAGGAGACAGCACCTCCCCAAAACTTTTTCTGTCATGTGCCTCAAAATATCGCTGAAGAAAATCAGAAATGGTGCTGATCATGACATTAATAGCCCAATATGCAGCATCAATCAACCCATTAATTATTACTACGTAGCTCCAAAATTACCGTATTAATCTGTCGCTCATAATCATCAATTTGTCGGCGGTATTTGTAACGATCCTCTTTAACAGCCTTATATAAAAGTTCATAAGACTTAATCCTTAACTTACAGTACTGTATCAGTTTTATGTTTCGTTTATGAATAAAATCTGGTAATTCTAATCTATCAAGCTCCGAAACCAACTTGATGTTCTCATTCCAATAGTAAATCCCTCTGTTTTGTATTTCATACATCAATTCTTCTTTGGGACTATTTTCAGACATCCTATAGATTTCAAGTGCCATAGATTCATTAGAGCTAAACTGTTGCATCCGCTCATTATACTCCGGAAGATCATTCGGTACTTTATTGTAAACTATTAACGACATCAAAATAACTACCACAGTAATAACACCAATGGTGGAATATTTCTGCTTTGGACTTGGATCTGCGTCAAGACTGGGATAGAATGCATATCCGATGATTATACCACTTATTAACCCTCCAATATGTGCTGCATTATCAATACCTCCATTTAACCCATTTAGCAGATTATATAAAACAAACACTGCTATACTTACCAAAAACGCTCGTCTTGCATTTCGTTCAATCAGATTAGTGGTCAACAATGCGAGAAAAACACCATACATACCAAATATCGCTCCAGATGCTCCAGCACTAATACTCAGATAATTCCACCACAAACTAGCAAGACTGGCACAAAGGCCTGTCAACAGATAAGCCGCTGTAAAACGAGATGTTCCTAAACGAGGTTCCAACAAAGTTCCGATGTATAGCAATGCATACATATTCATTAACAGATGAAAAACACCAATGTGAATGAAATAACTTGTTATTAATCGCCACCATTCACCATCCAGAGTCATTGGCCTAAAATTAGCACCCCATCGGAGCATACTTTCATTATCCGGCGTAAATATGTTGACCCCCGTCATAACCATAAACAGAAATATCAGTATATTCAAATCTATAAGGATCGGGGTGATAATGTAACCCTTAGACGGTTTGAAAATAGAAAGTAGATCACCTATTCTCTTATTAGCGGAAGGTAGTGATTGGCTTACAATTTGCTCGCCTTTTACTTCTAGATTTGATTTTAGCTCTTCAACCTTTTCATCTAATTCAGTTAGTGTAAAAGAGGACTTAACCCCCTTAAACACCGAAATAAATTCTTTAATATTCTGCTTATTCTTACCCCAATCCATTAGCTGACTACCTATGCAAGAACTTATGAATGTTGCTTTATTGTCGTTTACAGTAATTTTGATCTCTTCGCCAAAAGAACTAAACGAGAACTTTGTGTAAGCAATAATGCCCGTTCCACTGATGTAACTGATATCCCAAGATAACTTTTTTGCAGCCTCAATTGCAATGACGATAAATTGTTCCTGGCTAAGCCCTTCAATAGCTTTCCTCTCAATATGTTTTGGTGAAAATCCGAATGCCATAAAACTCTGTTTTGATTATAAAAAAGTGAAATATAATGGATTATTTTGGTTGAAATCTATCTCTTTATATTAGACATAAAAGAATCTCTAAGATATCAAATTTTGCTTAAACACGAATAATATCGCCAACACCTGTTCGGATTCCTTTGTATCTACCGTTCTTCTCCAGTCCCCCTCCTGTTCTCCTCTTATGCCTCTCCCTATCCTCTCCCTATCCTCTCCC
>MTLC01001519.1_pt1 | contig 22967 bp, 15 predicted proteins | sample 1982451 | NCBI WGS metagenome assembly MTLC01 (sample SAMN05710165, study PRJNA340218) | biofilm metagenome | isolation source: sample SPH anode biofilm adapted to +100 mV | place: USA | collected 2012-02-03 | reverse complement strand
CCTCTCCCTATCCTCTCCCTATCCTCTCCCTATCCTCTCCCTATCCTCTCCCTATAAACTCGGGTAAGATAGGAACTATATAGGTAGAGGATATAGAGTGGATATAGAGGGGATATTGAGGTGATGTCGAGGAGCTGTTGATAGAGATCATTTAAACCACAAAAAGCACGAAAGGCATGAAAGGCACTAAAACTGCTAGTTGAACCCACAGTACGATACGAATTATAATCTATAACCAATGCCCCATTCTACCCAGTCAGCTGCAGATAAACCCTGTGTCTTCAATGCCACACCCGTATAAAGATGATCTGTAAGATTATACTTTAGTCCTAATCTTGCAAAGATACTCTTATGAATATCGGTCTTTTTATAAATGTAAGTCCCTAAATTTAGATCTATATTAAACTTCCATATATAAAACCTATGACCGACATGAGCCCCAACCAACACCTTATACCACTGATCATCCACAACCACACCAGCATCTGAAAGTTCCCTTAGCATTGAACCATCATAGAAGAGATCAAGACCAATACCAACCCCACCGATATAGTCATACCGTCTATATAAATCTGCTGTCAATGAGAAAGTCCCAAAATACTCTTCGTGCATTCCTGCTTGAACGATTCCGGCTGCTAAACCAATATTCCACTCATAGTAAGTTTTCCAGGGCTTTAACTCCGTATCTATCCACAATGGTCGTGATCTAATTTTATATTCGGGATTGATTTTTTCTAACAATCTTCTGCTAGAATTAAAGTAATACTGTACTCCCAGATTAAACCCCAACATATTAAGACCATAGTTTGGTGTCTCAATTCTTCCATTGCTAAAATGAGCAACTTGAAGGCCATATGTGACATCCAGATTTGGTTGAAGATGAATATTCCCATCGACTCCGGCCGTAAAATAGACTGCCATTCTACCACCAATAGCATCATTTAAAGGATTCTCTTCCGGATCATACGGATTAAGGTCATAAGTCAGGCCCACTGCCAGATCCCAGGAAAAATGGTGCTTCTGCCGATTAAGAAAAGGCTGTCTAAAGAATCCATAGATAGCACCAGGCTTGCCCATATATTTTCGCTCTCCAATCCATCCGGTGTAAAAACCAATCCCATATAAAGGATAGTTCCATGCCTTCTGCCAATCAGCATACCCCTTAGATTGCCAACCCAATCGGATATCCAGTGAGCTATAACCATCATCTAAAATATCGCTTAAAGACTCTCCTGTATAAAGATGCTGACCCGCACCTAACTTTAACTGAACCACCTGCATGGTTCCTAAATTCGGCTCCCTTTCGAAAATTGATTCAGACAGATTCTTATTATTCAACCCATTTTGTCCATAAAGACTATCGGTATAGAAAAACGCAGCAATACCAATTAAAACTAAGAACAATCTACTTTTCATTGAATCGGTTATTAGTATGATATAAAAATAATACAATCGAAACAGGAATAACAAAAAACCTCTACCAGCAATACTGATAGAGGTCTTTAAAATTAGCCAATTCTATTTTCTCAAGTTCACAGAGAAAACAAGAACATCTTAGAGTTTACCCTTTTAAAGTACTTATCTGATCTTCCAGAACTTTGATACGAGCTTCGGCATCCGCCTTCTTCTTTAGCTCATTATCAACAACAGCTTTTGGTGCTCCACTGACAAATTTCTCATTATTAAGCTTGCCCATTACAGAATTCAGGAAGCCGCGAGTGTACTTAAGATCTGCCTCGAGACGTTCTAACTCAGCAGCAACATCCACTTTATCACTTACAGGTATATAGAACTCTGTTGATTTAACAATCAACGAGAGTGCACCGGCTGGCTTTTCGTTGACGTAAGTCATTGAACTTAGATTACAAAGCTTAACAACAACACTATCAAGAGTTGTGTCACTTTGGTCATCATTTTTCTTTATAAAGAGATCGATAGAGTCTCTATTCGATATTCCTTTATCTTGTCTTAATGCACGAATAGCATTTATAACCTCAGCAGCGAATTCGAACTTCTGAAGTAGCGTCTCATCTGAATCATTAACAGAAGGCCACTCGGAGACAATAATATCTTTATCAGCATCTTCAAAGAGCAGGTGCCACATCTCCTCCGTAATAAACGGCATAAAAGGATGAAGCATTCTAAGAATCCGACCGAAGAAACTAACTGTAGCATTAAAGGTGATGGCATCGATTGGTTGTTGGTAACCAGGCTTAACCATTTCGAGATACCATGAACAGAAATCATCCCAGGTTAACTTATAAGCAGCCATGAGAGCATCGGAGAGTCGATAACGGTCAAAATGCTCATTAATCTGGACTAATGATTGGTTGAACTTTGCCTCAAACCACTCAACACTTATACGAGCGTATTCAGGTTGAGGAAGATTAACATCAACGTTCCAACCTGTAACCAGTCGCATAGCATTCCAAATCTTATTACTGAAATTCCTTCCCTGCTCGCAAAGGGAGTCATCAAAAGGAAGGTCATTTCCGGCAGGCGAGGTCAACAACATACCAACACGAACACCATCGGCACCAAACTGCTTAATCAGATCTAGTGGATCTGGTGAGTTACCAAGCGATTTCGACATCTTTCTTCCAAGTTTATCTCTTACGATACCTGTCAGATAGACATTTTTAAAAGGAATATCATTTCTATATTCAATACCGGCCATGATCATTCTGGCAACCCAGAAAAAGAGAATCTCAGGTGCTGTAATCAGATCATTCGTTGGGTAATAATACTTTATATCAGCATTATCCGGATTTCTGATGCCGTCGAAGACTGATATAGGCCACAACCAAGAGGAGAACCAGGTATCAAGAACATCTTCATCCTGTTTTAAATCTGCTACAGAAGTCAACCCCAGTTCAGGATATAACTGCTGAGCCTTTTGAAGAGCATCATTAGCTGATGCAGCAACTACAACCTCACGGTTTGGAAGATAATATGCAGGGATTCGCTGTCCCCACCAGAGTTGACGTGAGATACACCAATCTCTGACATTCTCCATCCAGTGACGATAAGTATTCTTGAATTTTGGAGGATGGAATGCAATGGTATCATCCATGACAACTCTTAAAGCTGGCTCACTAAGGCGCTTCATATCAAGAAACCACTGCAGCGATAGTTTAGGCTCAATAACAACATCTGTTCTTTCAGAAAAACCAACCTTATTTACATAAGCCTCAGTCTTTACCATATTTCCAGATGCTTCAAGCGCAGGAATTATTTTGTCACGAACATCAAATCTATCTTCACCAACAAACATACCCGCTGCCTGACTGAGGGTGCCATTATCATTAAAGATATCTATGGTTTCAAGCTTATATTTTAAGCCAAGGTTATAGTCATTGACATCATGAGCAGGGGTAATCTTAAGACATCCGGTACCGAACTCACGATCTACATATTCATCTACAATAATAGGGACAGGCCTGTTTACCAAAGGAACCAGAACCATTTTTCCATGCAAATGGGTATATCTCTCATCTTCGGGATGAACGCAGACCGCAGTATCACCTAGAATAGTTTCAGGGCGGGTTGTAGCAATGGTTACCCATTCATTATCCGAGTCTACCACCTTGTAACGCAGGTAGTATAGTTTAGAATTAACCTCTTTATAGATTACCTCTTCGTCAGATAGTGCAGTGAGAGCCTTTGGATCCCAGTTAACCATTCTAACACCGCGATATATAAGACCTTTTTCGTATAAATCTACAAATACACTGATTACAGATTCATACAATGACTCATCCATTGTAAAGGCAGTACGTTCCCAGTCGCAAGAAGCGCCTAGTTTCTTAAGTTGCTCAAGGATGATTCCACCATGTTTCTCCTTCCATTCCCAGGCATGACGAAGAAACTCATCACGGCTAAGATCCGCCTTTTCGATACCATCAGCTTTAAGCTTAGCTACAACTTTAGCTTCAGTAGCTATAGAGGCATGGTCAGTTCCCGGAACCCACAGGGCATTTTTACCCATCATACGAGCACGACGGATCAGAATATCCTGAATGGTATTATTTAGCATATGCCCCATATGCAACACCCCGGTCACGTTAGGAGGAGGGATTACAATAGTATAGGGCTCTCTTTCATCGGGAACCGACCTAAAATAACCTTTCTGCATCCAGTGACTGTACCACCGTTCTTCGGCAAGGACGGGATCAAATTTTGGGGCAATTTCTTTCATTATTTTTCAGAATATTATGTGGAGATACTATAAGGGTGCAAAAGTACAGAAAATAAGGGAAACTCAAACTAAAACAGACCGATGAGAAGATAGATTGGCCTATCACAGAACACAAAAACAAGTTCAATAAAACCGAATAACTGCTAAAGAGTCTTAATGAAAATTTAATTATAAACCACCCACCCTCACATATCCTAAAACATGACAGAGAACATCAAACAGAGGGGATTATCGGCTCACTTTCCTTATGTGTTAAGATAAAGTGATATAATACATAATCGTCTTTTTCACTATCTTTGCAGGCTATGAAGAACATCCGAAATTTCTGTATCATTGCCCATATCGACCACGGCAAAAGCACACTGGCCGACAGGCTGTTGGAGACCACTAAAACCATCACCGAACGTGAAGCTCAGGCTCAGGTTCTGGATGATATGGATTTGGAGAGAGAGAGGGGAATCACTATCAAGAGTCATGCAATCCAAATGCAATATGTTCATGAGGGAGCTAATTACGTACTCAATCTAATTGACACCCCTGGCCATGTCGACTTCTCTTATGAAGTCTCACGTTCTATCGCTGCTTGTGAAGGAGCCCTTTTAGTTGTTGATGCAACACAAGGCATTCAAGCTCAAACAATATCTAATCTATATCTTGCATTAGATCATGACCTGGAAATCATTCCAGTCTTGAACAAAGTAGACATGGACAATGCAATGATTGAAGAAGTAAGTGAGCAGATTGTTGACTTAATTGGTTGTGATCCGGATGATATTCTTCTAGCCTCCGCCAAGACTGGCTTTGGTATTCCAGAAATCCTTGAAGCGATAGTTCATCGTGTGCCTGCGCCTAAAGGAGACCCTAATGCTCCGCTACAAGCCTTAATCTTTGACTCAGTATTCAACTCTTTCAGAGGTATCATTGCTTATTTCAGAATATACAACGGAACCATCAACACCAACGACTTTGTTAAGTTTGTTGCCACGGGCAAAGAGTACCACGCAGATGAGATAGGGATCCTAAAACTCACACGGGAAAAGCGTGATCAACTCTCAGCCGGAGATGTAGGTTATATCATCTCGGGTATAAAGACATCAAAAGAGGTCAAGGTTGGTGATACCATTACGCAAGTTGAAAACCCCTGCAACAAAGCAATTGAGGGCTTTGAGAACGTCAAACCAATGGTATTCGCCGGCATCTACCCTGTAGAGGCTGATGACTACGAAGAGTTACGTGCTTCTATTGAAAAACTTCAACTTAACGATGCCAGTCTTGTCTTCGAACCTGAATCATCAGCAGCTCTAGGATTTGGATTCAGATGTGGTTTTCTTGGATTACTTCACATGGAGATCATTCAAGAACGTCTCGATCGAGAGTTCGATATGGACGTCATCACAACTGTCCCGAACGTATCCTATAAAGTTTACACTACAAGTGGTGAGTCATTCGATGTACATAATCCGTCAGGACTACCCGATGAGACCCTTATAGACTATATAGAAGAGCCTTTCATCACAGCCAATATAATCACCAAGGCAGATTATGTAGGTGCCATCATGAAGCTTTGCATTGATAAACGCGGGATCCTTAAAAACCAAACCTACCTCACAACTGACCGCCTAGAGTTGGTATTTGAAATCCCACTGGGTGAGATCGTCTTCGACTTTTATGACAAGCTAAAGTCTATCTCTAAAGGTTATGCATCATTCGACTATCATGTTAGTGGTTACCAAGAAGCCAAATTGAGCAAACTCGATATCCTTCTAAACGGGGATTCTGTTGATGCTCTAAGCACCCTGTTGCATAGGGATAATGCCTATAACTTTGGAAGAAGGATGTGCGAAAAATTGAAAGAGCTTATCCCCAGACAACAATTTGATATTGCAATTCAGGCAGCTATAGGAGCCAAGATTATTGCTCGTGAGACCATCAAGGCAGTGAGAAAAGACGTTACAGCCAAATGTTATGGCGGTGATATCTCACGTAAACGTAAGTTGCTTGAAAAGCAGAAAAAGGGAAAAAAGAGGATGCGTCAAATTGGAAATGTAGAGGTTCCTCAAAGCGCCTTCCTTGCTGTTCTTAAACTTGATTAGGTTAGACCTGCGATTAATACACATCCATAAAAAACCAGCGATCTCAAATAATTATTGGGATCGCTTTTTTTTACCTTAGCTGTAACATTGTTGTAACTATTATCGTCACAGCAATGAAGAAAGACCTAAACAAATGACTGTAAGCGAGTATAACTCCTGCGTTGATCAACATGCCGACAGTGTATATCGGTTTATTGCGAAAAATCTTCGTGATAATGACCGAGCTCAAGACATTGTTCAGGAAGCTTTTGCACGCATGTGGGAAAAGGCAGCCGATATTCAAGCCGAAAAGTCAAAATCGTATCTCTTTACATCTGCATATCATATCATGATAGACAGTATCAGAAAAGAGGGCCGAATGAGTTCAGTTGAACAGATATCTATGGATATCGCCGTTAGCGGGAAAGAATATCTCGGGCTAAAGAAACTACTAGATGAAGCTCTTCAACGGCTGCCTGAAATACAACGATCGGTCATCCTGCTTCGTGACTATGAAGGCTACAGCTATGAAGAAATTGGTCAGATTTGTGAATTAACAGAATCTCAAGTTAAGGTCTACATCTTCAGAGCAAGAAACGCGCTGAAAAAGTATATCGTTAAACCTGAAAATGCAATCTAAAAACAATGAGTATTAACCTGAAAAACTATGAAGTATGGCTTACCGACTACATTGACGGTAACCTCTCTGAACAGGAGAAAACTCTTGTCGAGCATTTTTTATCGATTCATCCTGAATTGGATATACAGATAGAAGACCTAATATTAGATCCTATTCTGCCTGTAGTATCCGAAAAGTTTCCCGATAAACACATACTAAAGAAAGAATCTAATCAGGTTATCCAAACAAGATCTATAAACAGAGATAACTACGATGAGGCGTTTATCGCATTCCATGAAAACTTACTTAACAACAACGAGAAGATAGAAATTGAGAAATTCATTGAAGCAAATCCAAACCTTATCAATGAATTTAAGCTTTACGGTGAAATAAAGTTTACACCAGATCCAGAGATTAGGTTTCCAAATAAATCCATTTTAAAAAGACGAACCCAAGGGAGACGAATTCTTTGGCTTGCTCCCCTTTCTGCTGCCGCCGCAGGATTGGCTCTTATTTTGGTTTTCTCAACCAATAAGCCTTCTGAGAAAAACTCATCGCAAAATAGGCATAATTTAACAGCAGTTATTGACGGCAGAGAAGTGACAGCTAATGATCTGACGGACATAAGCACCAACAATAGCATTGATAATCTAAACAGTGCTTCAAAAAAACAGAATGATCCTAATACTAATCTTTCAGTTACTCAATCAGACAACACCCATTTTGACAAAAAACGTACAAATAACCAGTCAAAGCTGATTGCAGAAAAAAACGCTCATGATGTTGAAAAGCCTCAGTTAAGCTCACTAGTCAAAACAAGAGACACATTAACTATATCTAAGCTTCCATCATTAGAGTTAGCATTTATAGAGTTACCCACCCGCCAAATCATAAACGACTACCAGAATCCCATTATTTCAGCACTTAGACTTAGAGAAAAGAAAAACACTCTGATTCTGGCTCAACAAGATTGGGAGAAAGATCGCAGTGGCTATACAGGTTTTAAGGTACCCAACCTTATCAAGTTCGCTGAGAAAAAACTAGAGAACCTCACCTCAAATAATGAGAGTGATTTTCGTATTAAAACCGGGAGAGCAAAATCAGGAGAGGTTAAGTCATTCTCGATTGGGGGTGATTTTTTAAAGATCTCACATAGCAGTCAATAAGTTACCACATCTATATCGTGTAGTTTAATCTTCTGATTAATGCCAATTAAAGAGAGTAGTGCATTAATTCATAAGACAAAAAGTTTATACCTTTGTTGCCCAAAAGGGTGATAGAAAATACTGTATCTTCCTATAAAACCCACGAAAAAGTCGACTCTCCAAATTCAAATTTAATTCGTTTTCAAAATAACAAATTTGATAGGAGCCCATACCAGTAACCAATCAAAAACAAATAAATACCACACAAGACAACCTTGATAAAATAAGTTAGACATAGCTTTATCTTAAGATTTCAGGGTAATTCTAAGCTACTGCAAAAACCTATAACAGATGAAAAAACTAATTGAATGTGTTCCCAATTTTTCAGAAGGGAACGACATGAATATTATTAAACAGATCACCGATCAAATTGAGACTGTAGAGGGTGTCAAACTATTAGATGTTGACCCGGGACAAGCCACAAACCGCACCGTAGTGACCTTTGTCGGAACACCAGAAGAGGTCATTGAAGCTACTTTTAGAGCTATTAAAAAGGCATGTGAAGTCATAGATATGTCTAAACACAAAGGAGCACATCCAAGATTTGGAGCCACCGATGTCTGCCCTTTAGTTCCAGTAGCCAATATCACAATGGAAGAGACTGTTGAATATGCACATAAGCTTGCAGAAAGAGTCGGGAGAGAACTTGATTTTCCAGTCTACTGTTACGAAAGCGCAGCACTTAGCGCACAACGCAGAAACCTTGCAGTGGTTAGATCTGGAGAATATGAAGGATTAGCAGATAAACTAGCTAAACCCGAATGGAAACCAGACTTTGGCCCCGCTAAATTAGTTCCCCAAACCGGTGCAATAGCAATTGGAGCTCGTGATTTTCTGGTGGCTGTTAACTTCAATCTAAACACAACCAGCACACGTCGTGCCAATGCAGTGGCCTTTGATGTCAGAGAAAAGGGAAGACCTCAAAGAGAAGGTAATCCTATTACCGGCAAGGCTATGAAAGATGAAAAAGGAAATCCGATCATGATACCCGGCACATTGAAGGCTACCAAAGCCATTGGTTGGTTTATTGATGAGTATGGTATTGCACAGGTATCTATGAATATCACCAACATATCTGTTACTCCGTTACATATCGCTTTTGAAGAGGTAACAAGAAAAGCAATGGATCGTGGAATGCGGGTTACAGGAACAGAAATAGTTGGTCTTGTTCCAAAACGCACGTTGATTGATGCAGGCAAATACTTCTTAGCAAAGCAAGAGAGGTCGCTTGGAGTATCAGAAGATGAAATCATCAAGATTGCGGTTAAATCAATGGGTTTAGATGACCTTAAGCCATTCAATCCACAGGAAAAGATCATTGAATACATGCTTGCTGCAGAGAACAAGAGCAAGAAGCTTATCGACATGACTTGTACCGGCTTTGCCAATGAGACAGCTAGCGAGTCACCCGCACCTGGTGGTGGATCAATCTCGGCTTACATGGGTGCTTTGGCAGCTGCATTAGGTGCGATGGTTGCTAATCTAAGCAGTCATAAGGCTGGTTGGGACGAACGTTGGGAAGAGTTCTCAAAATGGGCAGAAAAAGGTCAAGCACTTAAAGACGAACTACTTCATCTCGTAGATGAGGACACTGCTGCATTCAATAAAATCATGGATGCATTTGGTTTACCAAAAAACACAGATGCAGAAAAGGCAGCCAGAAAAGAGGCTATTCAGTCTGCAACAAAATATGCTACTGAAGTACCTTTTAAAACCATGGAGAAAGCATTTGAGACTTTCGAATTGTTAGCTGCAATGGTTGAAATTGGCAATCCTAACTCGGTCACAGATGCAGGAGTTGGAGCTCTGGCAGCTAAAGCAGCCGTTTCAGGAGCCTACTTAAATGTAAAGATCAACGCATCAGGCCTATCCGATACAGTTTTTGCCTCTGACATCTTAAGCCGTGGAGCTGTTATCGAGGCTCAGGCCAGAAAAATGGAAGAGGAGCTACTTGATATGGTTAATGCGAAAATTATTGGTTAAGCTATTTTCATATGGGCCGGTACATCACCGGCCCACTTTTTAATCAAACAGTACACTTATGAACTTACAACTTCACGATTACCTTACTACATTTTTACTGTTTTTCACCTCATTCTTCTCCATCATTAATCCACTAGGATCAATACCAGTCTTCATGTCGATGACATCTAAACTTGATGAACGACAAAGGAGAGCAACAGCATACAAAGCAACCTTTATGGCTTTTATCGTATTGGTTGTATTTGCTTTCACCGGTCAAATCCTATTTAAAGTATTTGGAATATCCGCAAGCGGATTCAGAATAGCTGGAGGTGTTATCTTCTTTATTATGGGCTACGATATGTTGAATGCCCGAATTTCCCGCATGAAGATCGACAAAAAAGAAGCAAAGGCTTATGCAGAGGATATCTCAATAACACCGCTTGGAATACCAATTCTTGCCGGTCCTGGTGCAATTACAAATAGTATTGTACTAATGGAAGATGCATCTAACTGGATTATGAAAGTAATATTGATCGTTTCTATAGCTATCACAATCGGAATAACCCTTGTTTCATGGATGAGTGCTGGTAAGATAATGATGATTATTGGAGAGACTGGTAATAAAATCATGATGAAACTGATGGGATTAATTGTCATGGTCATAGCCGTTGAGTTTATGGTTGCAGGACTTACACCTATTATTCGTGATATCTTCATGATTACTCCTAAATAATCATGTAAAGACTAAAAAACGACATTAGATTTTCTTATAAGCGACCAATTCAAAACCTGAGATAACGTTTTAAGCCTCCCGATCTCATGTGGTATTTGAATAAAAACTCAAATTCACATGAAATAGAGTAAATTTACCCATCAAAATCTCTGGTCTATGGCCGAAAACAAGCTGTTTCGCAAGAAGAGTATCTCATCCATTCTCTCTAACACAATTTCCGAGAATGGAATGAAACGAGAGTTAAGAGTTGTTGATTTGACCGCATTAGGTATAGCTGCTATTGTTGGAGCAGGAATCTTCAGCACTATAGGAAATGCAGCTGCCTCTGGAGGACCTGCAGTCTCAATGCTTTTTATCTTCACAGCCATTGCCTGTGGATTCTCAGCACTTGCTTATGCTCAATTTGCCTCGGCTATTCCTGTAGCAGGATCAGCGTACACCTATGCCTATGCCAGTTTTGGAGAGTTAATGGCATGGATCATTGGATGGGATCTTATCATGGAGTATTCTGTAGGGAACATTGCTGTGGCTATCTCCTGGTCAGAGTATTTTACGACAATGTTATCGGGGACAGGCGTAAACCTACCGGCATGGATGTGCACCGATTATGTCAGTGCCATGAGAGGATTCAAAGATGCTGCGGAACAGATAACAGCAGGCATTCCATTTGATCAACTTAGTAGATCTCTTCAGGAGGCTTTTACAGCCTGGAATACAGCCCCCTCTATAGCAGGCATCAGACTAATTGCGGATATTCCAGCCTTTAGCATTGTAGTATTTATAACCATCCTTGTTTATGTTGGTGTAAAGGAGACTCGTACAGCCGGCAACCTAATGGTCTTAGTTAAGCTTTTAATTCTGGCATTAGTAATAATTACCGGGGTCTTTTTTATTGATACCGACAACTGGGTTCCATTCGCACCACATGGGGCTACAGGGGTTTTATCTGGTGTAGCTGCAGTATTTTTCGCCTATATAGGATTTGATGCAATCTCAACCACTGCTGAAGAGGCTCGCAACCCAAAACGTGACCTTCCACGGGCTATGATATATGCACTATTGATCACGACTGCAATCTATGTTATGATTAGCCTGGTACTTACAGGAATGATCCCTTCCAATCAATTGGGGGTTGCCGATCCATTAGCCTATGCTTTTGAGGTACTTAACCTTAAATGGCTAACCGGCATAATCTCTATTAGCGCCATAATTGCAATGGCTGGTGTTCTGCTAGTCTTTCAATATGGACAACCCCGAATTTGGATGAGCATGAGCAGAGATGGTCTTCTCCCAAAAAGATTCAGCACACTTCACCCCAAATTCAAAACACCCGGCTTCTCAACTATTATCACCGGAGTCATTGTTGCAATACCATCTCTCTTTTTGAACCTAACTGAGGTTACTGACCTGACCAGCATCGGTACACTCTTTGCCTTTCTCTTAGTATCAGGGGGCATCTTAATTCTTGACCCCTATGGCAAAGGATTTAAAAACAAAAACGGTGGCTTTGTGGTACCCTATTTTAACAGCCGATACTGGTTACTCCCTATCATTATCATTTGCATATTTGGCCTATATCATTTCGCCGGGAACACAAACTTCCTAGCCCAATGGATTGACGGTAGCAGATTCCAACTGCCATGGATAGAACTGAAACACCTTCTTCCCGAACTGATTTTCCTCATTTTTGCAGCTATCTTAACAATACTTTCATTGATAAAGAAATGGAGTTTAATCCCTGTATTAGGTCTGCTAACAAATGGTTATCTAATTGCACAATTAGGCATTATAAACTGGATGAGATTTATAATCTGGCTGGTGGTGGGGCTAATTATCTATTTCACATTTGGAAAACGTCACAGCATTCTTTCAAAAGCAGAATAATTTTTCCTGAGCAAACTGTAACATTTCGATTTTGTGTCACGTCACAATATCAGACGCACGAAACGAATAATTCTAAAGCTAAGAAAAAGCCAGAAATGAACGTTCGATCTATTTTATAATGATTAAACACTCATCTGGTCTATTCCATGTGAAAACAAAAAAATTAAAACACATGAAAACGAAACTTACAACACTTATCTCTCTGGCCTTTATCCTCAGCATCCTTCCCATTACTTTAAATGCACAGAGAACCAAAGGAAGTGGAGATGTTATCAAACAAACCCGAGAAGTGGGTAATTTCTCTGGCATTAAGGTAGGCGGAGCCTTCAATGTTAGTATAACGCCATCAGAGAGTTTTTCACTGACTGTTGAAAGTGATGACAATCTTATGGATCAAATCATCACGGAGGTTAACGGTGATGTGCTCGAAATTAAATCAAAAGGAAACATCAAGAACCCATCTGAACTCAACATCTATGTTTCCATGCCAAACCTCAACTCGCTTGATGTCAGTGGAGCCGCAACGGTCTACACCCTATCAGGAACTACGATTAGTGCTTCAAAGTTCGAGTTGGAGGCAAGTGGCGCCTCAAATGTCAACCTCAATTTAAATGCTGGTGATGTTTCTATTGAGGTATCTGGAGCTGCTGATGTTGTTCTAATTGGAGTTGCAACCTCACTGGATGCAGAAGTCAGCGGAGCAGGCTCTCTTAAAGCAGAACGCCTTGACACTCCAAAAAGCGTTGTAAATGCATCGGGTGCCGGTGACATCAAAATCGCAGGGACAGGCGTAGTCGCTGCCACTACTTCCGGAGCAGGATCAATAAAGTATCAAAACAAACCTACCATTCTAACAACTAATAAATCTTCAGAAGACGAGGATGAAGGTGAAGAGATTGAGGATATAGATGACGATGAAGTCAGGGATATTGTCTCAGGAGTAAATGAGGACACCATCAATGTTAGACTTACTAAAAAGCTAGGCGTTAAGGTTAATGAGAACAATGGCGTTACTGAAGTTCAGGTTGGTCGTCATCGCCTGGTTGTTGACGAAGATGGAAATGTAAAGCTTAAAAGAAACTACCGTTCAAACCAATTTGATGGACATTGGGGCGGATTTGATCTTAGCGTCAATGGTTATCTTAACAGCGACATGAACAGCAACTTCGACGAAGCAACCAACTTCATGGATTACAATATGACGAAATCTGTTGGTGTTCATCTCAACCTTTACGAACAAAATATTCAACTTAGCTCTTCTGGCAACTTCGGACTTATCACAGGGTTAGGTATTGAATGGACCAACTTCAGATTCAGAAACAATGTTACCATAATTGATTCTGCAAACGGAATCCATGGATACTACAACAAAGGGGTAGATATGGAGAAATCAAAGCTCACTATCAGTTATCTCACACTACCTATTCTTTTTGAATACCAAAATCATCCAGGCAGAAAGATTGAGAAGTTTCACTTTACTGCAGGGGTCTTATTAGGCCTCAGATTAGGTTCTCATACCAAAAGGGTCTTCTCTCAAAAGAATATGCCTTTCGAATTATATGATGGAGAAAACTTTGGAACATCTAACCTTATCGGAACAAGCACCACATCAGATGATGGCGTGATGAAAACACATGATGATTTCCACATCACTCCTCTAAAGGCTGAGGCAATGGTTAGAATAGGCTGGGGGTATATCAATCTATTTGGGAAATACAGCCTCACAACTCTCTTCCGTGATGGCAAAGGCCCCGAACTCTACCCCTACTCAATCGGTATCACACTTATTAGCTGGTAAAAATATACTTTAAATATCTTTACTTTTGGGTTTAGAACTACAGTTTTTTTATTGATGTAAGAAGACCGACCAATTGGCCGGTCTTCTTTATTTTTTACATGACGAACCTCATAGAACCATCTTATGATAGAATAGCACACTATTTTTTATTATTTTTGCATTCTTATTCTTAAAAGGCACAAAATCAAACCTTAACTTCAAAATAAAATGTCAGGACATAATAAGTGGTCAACAATCAAGCGTAAAAAGGGTGCACTGGACGCCAAACGCTCGAAGATCTTTTCAAAGATTATTAAAGAAATTACAATTGCCGTAAGAGAAGGAGGCAACGATCCTGACGGTAACCCGCGTCTTAGATTAGCAATCGCAAATGCCAAGGGTGCCAGTATGCCCAAGGATAACATACAGCGAGCCATCAGTAAAGGCGGTGATAAAGATGGTGCCAGCTTCACCGAAACAACATACGAAGGCTATGTTCATGGTGTCGCAATCTTTATTGAGTGTTTAACTGATAACCTTCAAAGGACTGTTGCCAATGTTCGCGCCGTCTTCAATAAATATGGTGGAAACCTTGGCACAAATGGCTCATTAGCTCATGTCTTTGATCGTAAAGGTATTTTTAATATCCCTAGGGCTAACGTAACCGACATTGACACTTTCGAAATGGAGGTCATTGATGCAGGTGCTGAAGATATCGATATTGATGATGAAAATGGCATCATCACGGTCACCTCTGCCATGGAAGACTTTGGTAGTATCATGAAAAAGCTCGAAGCTATGAACATTGAACCAGAGAGTGCTCAGCTTCAAAGATTACCCATCACCACAATGGATATCGATGCTGATACCGCAAAGAAAGTCCTTCGTGTAGTTGAGCTCTTTGAAGAAGATGATGATGTTCAAAACGTATATCATAACATGGAGATGACCGATGAAATAGTTGATGCTATGTAATCTTCATAATCTTATAAAAAAGGCCACCTTGCTTAGGTGGCCTTTTTTTTCTCCAATAAGTACTCCTCTTATCATTCTTTTGAGGGTAGCCCAACTATAAACCGTTTCATCCCCGGTACTAGCTCTGAATTTATAGGACTATCAGGAGTAGTGTAGGATGGCATCTGTCCGTTAATATCTGATGCTTCTGTCATCTTTAAGACATGGTTCATTCCCGGGATTAACCAAAGAGTAGATTTAATATTTGCTGCTGCCAATAACTCAGCATCAGTTTGCTTTATCTGAAGATCATTTAACCCTTGTATTATCAGTGATGGTACCTTTATCGCCCCCATTAATTGAGCCGGATCATACCTAAACCAACTAATCAGGTAAGGCTGAACAGAAGGTCTTAACAAGGTATAGAACCAAGGATCAACCACTTTAAGCGTATCCCCATGGCTCAAGGTATCAAATGCACTCTTATAATACTTCTTTGCTTTTGCCGGTTGTTTCGCAAGTTGCTCCATCAACAGGTCTGTGGCACGACGGCCTGCTCCACTTATTGAAATAAAACCATCTGCTCCTGTCTTTAAAACGGCTAACATTCCTATTAGTGAACCCTCACTATGCCCTGCAACCACTACTCGATTAAACCGACCACTCCTTTTTAACATTTCTATCCAATCAGCGGCATCACCTACTAAAGAGTCAATAGTCATTAACCTCTCATTAGTCGTCTTCATGACGCTTGCCCCAATACCCCGTTTATCGTATCTAAGAGATGCTATCCCATTGCTTTGCAGACCAACTGCTAACTGAAGAATAGAGTTATTCTTCATGTTTTTTTGATTGCCGTCACGATCTGTCGGACCACTACCTGAAATAAACAAAACAACATCAGGTTTAGTGACATTTACAGGTATCAACAAATCCCCCATAATCTGAAAGGTTCCACGATCAAGTTGCACAGCTTCACTCTGACCTTTAACAAAAAGAGAAGCAAAAATCAACATCAGAAAGAGATAAACTCTACGCATCGGATTATTAATTTGAATTACAAAACACTCCTAAGAATACAAGTTTAACAGTAAAACAGCAGATAAACCAATCCATTGCATCTGGTATAAATCATAAAACTAACAGCTAAAGGATATCACCTCTCCATTGAGCACCATAGCCGAGACCTTGTTGCTACCGAAAGCGTAAGGCAAGAACTCAAGCGATGGGAGCTTTTCAGTTATCATCAAGTTGGCTCTCTTACCAACACAAACGCTACCAAGCTCATCGCTGACACCTAAAGCATATGCAGTATTTATGGTCGTAGCATTTAATGCCTCCTCCGGCAAAAGACGATACTGAACGCATGCCATTGAAAGTATTAATTGCATATTACCTGAAGGGGCAGACCCAGGATTAAAATCACTTGCGAATGCTACCGGCAAACCTGCTTCGATCATCTTACGGGCAGGTGAATGTACCATATTCAAGAAGAATGCCGCACCAGGTAATATAGTAGGCATGGTCTCTGAGTCTTTCAATGCCGCAATCTCTTCATCACCTGTAAATTCAAGATGATCAACTGATAAAGCATTATACTTTACACCAACCTGAATACCGCCACTATAATCCAATTCATTGGCATGGATTTTAGGACGAAGGCCATATTTTATTCCAGCCATCAACATACGTTCAGTCTCCTCGGGAGTAAAAAACCCTTTATCACAGAAGACATCAATATAATCAGCAAGCTCTTCAGATGCAACTAATGGAATCATTTCATTGATTACAAGATCAACATATTCTGACTGCCTTCCTTTGTACTCAAGAGGCAGAGCATGTGCCCCAAGAAAAGTTGCTTTGATAGTAAGAGGACTAAGCTCTTTAAGCTTCCTAATAACCCTAAGCATCTTTATCTCATCTTCTGTGGAAAGACCATAGCCACTTTTAATCTCAACAGCACCAGTACCATATCTTATAATCTCATTCAAACGAACCATTGCCTGAGCCACAAGTTCATCCTCAGAGGCCTCATGCAAACGCCTTGCAGAGTTGAGGATGCCTCCTCCCCTTTCAAAGATCTCCTCGTAACTAAGCCCCTTGATCTTATCTATATACTCTATCTCGCGGCTTCCGGCATAGACCAAATGAGTATGTGAATCACAAAAAGCTGGAAGGATCATCCCTCCTTTAACATCATACTGCTTAAATGAGACTCCCTCATTTGATAACTGCTCTATCTTTTTTGGCAGGTCACACATACCTCCAAATGAATCGATATACTCACCATCCACAAAGAGCCAAGCATTCTCAATTCTCTCGAAAGTGCTCATTGCAGCCCCAGCCTTCATCAAAACATCAGATTCTGTAATGCCACCCAATAAACCAATATTTACAAATAATGTCTTCATATGTATAATTTTAAGTATCGTACCTCATATTAATGTCGGTATTAGACAAGTTTGCCCGGCAAAAGCAATGATCTAAAATAGCTATTTACTTACCGTTCTATGCTAACTCAATTTTCAAATTATTTAATAGCTCAGTCAACCAAGCTAATGCCATTAAATTCCAAATAACATTAATAAGATGTACACTAACAAAGGTAAGAAATGATAAACAACTCTTAATTGAAAGCCAAACAAAGCGAGTATCAAGTAGAATTCAAAAACGAGCATATCTCTTTTAGGTTGGAAGCGACCTTAGATGTTTGTACCTTTGTAAACATCAAAGATTTATAAATGGGAGTAATCCATTTATAAAAATCAAAGCATATTTCAGAGCGATACCGAATTTAAAATCATACTATTATGCCTCTAACACCTTTAACAGCCCTCTCGCCTCTCGATGGCAGATACCACAGTAAGACCGCCACTTTATCCTCCTTTTTCTCTGAGAGAGCATTAATTGAATACAGGCTGAAGGTTGAAGTTGAGTATTTCATCGCTCTCTGTCGTTTATCCTTACCACAGTTAGAGAAGTTCAACCGTAAGGACTATTCCGTTTTAAGAGAAATTTACCTTCAGATAGATGATGATGGAATTAATCGCATCAAGGAAATCGAGAGAGTTACCAATCATGATGTTAAAGCTGTTGAATACTATCTGCGCGAACAATTTGATCGTCTGGGATTTCAAAAATACCAAGAGTTTATCCACTTTGGATTAACATCTCAAGACATCAACAACACAGCCACACCGATGATGATGCGTGATGCACTTAAAGAGGTGTTAGTTCCTGCGATAGAGAAAATCGTTAATATGTTAAGCGATTTAACCAATGAATGGTCTGATGTTTCAATGTTAGCGCATACCCATGGGCAACCAGCCTCCCCTACACTTTTAGGCAAAGAGATCATGGTTTATGTAGAAAGGTTACGCAATCAATTATCTATGCTACATTTCCTTCCTCATTCAGGTAAGTTTGGAGGTGCTACGGGTAACTTTAATGCTCATTTTGTCGCTTATCCTGAAATAGACTGGGTTTCATTTGCTAATACTTTCCTTAATGATATTCTGAACATAGATCGTCAGCAATACACTACCCAGATTGAGCATTATGATGGGATGGCTGCAATCTTTGATAACCTCCGCAGGATATCTGTAATTCTTATTGACCTTTGTCGTGATATGTGGAGCTATATATCAATGGAGTACTTCAAGCAGAAAGTTAAAGCCGGCGAAGTAGGATCTTCTGCTATGCCTCATAAGGTTAATCCAATTGATTACGAGAATGCAGAGGGTAACCTTGGGCTAGCCATAGCCCTTTTCGAACACTTAGCCTCAAAACTTCCCATCTCACGTTTACAAAGAGACCTAACTGACAGTACTGTTACAAGAAACATAGGAGTACCCTTTGGTCACTTGCTTCTAGCAACCGATTCTTTAGCGAAAGGCCTAGGAAAACTACTTCTAAATGAATCTGCAATACATAGCGACCTGGAGAATAACTGGGCAGTTGTAGCCGAAGCCATTCAAACGATACTAAGAAGAGAAAATTACCCTCATCCATACGAGGCTCTAAAAAACCTCACCAGAACAGGAGAGCATATCAACCGAGATACTCTGAGAGGATTCATTATGGGTCTTGATGTATCTCAATCTGTCAAAGAGGAGCTGCTGAAAATCACCCCACACAACTATACTGGCATCAAAGAGCTCTAATAATAGCAATATGAAGGTTACCGGGTTTACAATTATCCGTAATGCCGTGAAATACGACTATCCGGTCGTAGAATCTATCAGGTCAATCCTTCCTATCTGTGACGAATTCATAGTAGCAGTAGGAGAGAGTGAAGATGAAACTCGCAACCTTGTAGCATCAATAGCTCCTGAAAAAATTAAAATCATTGATACCACTTGGGATCTGTCACTCCGCACAGGAGGCCGTGTATTAGCCGATGAGACCAATAAAGCACTTAAAGCCATAAGCCCTGACACTGACTGGGCATTCTATATTCAAGCTGATGAGGTAATGCATGAACAATGGTTACCCAGTCTGGTACAGGCTATGGAACGCTATAAAGATGACTATCGGATAGAAGGATTGTTGGTCAATTACCTTCACTTTTACGGCTCTTACGACTACATCGGCGACTCAAGAAGATGGTATCGTAAAGAGATTCGGATTGTAAGACCCCAACCAGGACTTGCCAGCTATCGTGATGCCCAAGGCTTTCGAATTAACGACCGCAAGTTGAATGTCAAAGAGACTGATGCCTATATGCATCATTATGGCTGGGTTAAACCACCAGATAAACAACAAGAAAAACAAAAGAACTTCCATAAGCTATGGCACGATGACGCATGGATGGAAAAGAATGTTGGAGAGAGTAGTTCTTTTGATTATGGGAACATCGATTCACTTTCACTCTTCAAAGGCACTCACCCAAAAGAGATGATCGAACGCATCAAAAAAGTCAACTGGGTCTTTAAATTCGACCCCACCAAAAAAAACTTTGGATTAAAAGCTGCATTACTACACTTTATAGAAAAGCTAACCGGATGGAGGCCCGGAGAATATAAGAATTATAATCGATTAGGCTAAAAAAGGATTCTTAACATCAAAAAGCTAACTTTATCAAAGACTTAAACCTATTAATGATTATCCGGATAAAGGATAAACTATAGTCAGAATAAAGAATACTAGTTTAGATTGACTATCTTGAATCCAAACAACAATTGATTGCATCGTCTCTAACGGAGTATGTTATTTTAACAAGAGGGAAGCATAATCCTACGTCTAATCCATCAAATTATAATAATCATGAATCAGCTTTTGAAGCAAAGCCCTGGTTGTGTTTGTCAACGAATCAAGATGCGGAGTACTTTTACCTGGTTTTGGAATAAGCGTCTTCTTTAATGCATTATCCCACACTATCGTATCTTCTCCTTGAACAAATCCGGCACCATCATCAAAGGTATAGAAAGCCCAACCCCTGTCTTTAGCACCACTGATTGCTTTACTCCATTCATAATGTCTTGAGTCAATACCTACTAATGACAAGATCACAGCAGGTAAATCAGTTTGTGACAGAGGCGCACTAAGTACCTTTCCTCTAAGAGACTCTTCAAGCGCACCGCCTGTAATGATTAATGGGATATGATGACGCTCAACCTCCCAGATTTGACGATTATTAGGGAAACGATGCGCATGGTCTGAGAGAATAAAAATTAAAGAGTTTGAATACCATAGCTCCTTTTGCGCACTTTTCAGATAATCCCCAATTGCCTTATCTGTATAATGAATGGTATTGAGATATCCATTTGCCTCACCCCTATCTGTAAACACGCTAGGAACATCTGCATCGAATGGCTCATGCGAAGTGCATGTCATCAGAATTGAGAAGAAAGGCTCTTTCAGTGATTTAGCATGTTTGAGATGATACGAAAACAGAAACTCATCATATCCACCAAACTTAGTTCTTCTGGAAGGCTTAACATCACCTTCATCATAGAAATTAGTAAATCCACAATGCTTTAGATAAGCCTTAGTATTTGCATAGTCATTATCACCGGCACTATAATAACTAGCTAAATAACCCGCTCTATGTAAATCTAATCCCAATCCATTTAAACGTTCGAATTTCCCATAACGGCGGATAACAGCTGTCTGAGGTTGGGCAGGAAATCCACTTACTACCGCCGCCAATCCTTGGTCTGTCCTAAAACCAGAAGCATAGAACCTTGACAAAAACAAAGATCTCTTTGCCAATTCATCCAAATCGGGTGTTGCCGAAGGACTCGCACCAAATAGCCCCATTGATTCAGCACTAAGACTTTCAACAAGTATAATGACAATATTGGGTTTTATATGAGCTGTAAGTGATATTGTATTGGTATCAATGGCGATCAACCTTTTCAGTTCCTGAGTAGCAGAAAGACTGTCAATGAAATCATAATTGGTTGGGCGTGCTTCTATAGGAGTAGACAGTACATTTACAAAATTCCACAAGCTATTCGCCGCTGCCTGATTAAGCATCGGACTCTGAGAATAATAGGCTGAGCCTTTACTAATCGGCCATTTTGACAAACCACCTCGAGCAATGACGGCAGTGATTGCAATTAAAACCAAAGGGATAACTATCTTCTGCCATAATCTTCCTATTCCTATCCTTTTAAGATGAATCAACTTATTATATGCATAAATACCAACAATCGTCTCAACTAAGAATATCGATAGATATAATAAGACAGGCGATGATTGAGCAGAGGCTATAGCCTCCTTCGGGTAAGCTAAATATGAGAGAGCCTTATGATTAAACTTGCTTCCCCACTCCCTGAATAATCCGATATCGGTAATATGAACTATTCCAATCAATATCAATAAAGTAATGATAAAACCCCTTACAATTTTTAAAACCAACTCATCCTTACCAAAGCAGCCGACATATATCAATAACAAGATTGGTAAAACTACATACGCACTTGCTGCCAAATCTAAACCAAGCGCATAATAATTACCCTTTAAAACCTCCAAAACACTAATTGTCGGATTATTAGAAAGCTGTACTAAAACAAAAACAAGCCGTTGAACCGCAAAGAATATCAAAAGAAAAGTAAAGAGTTTTAACCAATATTTCAAAACTGCCACCATCTCCAAAGTTTTTTTGCAAAAGTAAGAATCTTAACCCAAGGTTAATCATAGGTTAAAAAATCGCTCTTTATGAAATTGCTTTTGTTTGATGCTGCCCCCTTTTTTTGGGAGTGCCAACCAACATATCGATGAATGATAAAGTAAAACTAGAGCCATGACCTAATTACATGACAGCCTCCAACTCTCTGATATTCAACACTCCTAAAGCACCCCTCTTATATCCCTCTTATATCTCTCTTATGACGCTCTTATGTTCTCTTATGTTCTCTTATGTCTCTCTTATAACTTTTACTCGTCCCGTTCAACTCAACTTCTCCTCAACTTCTCCTCAACATCCTCTCAATATCCTCTAAATACCCCCTCTATATCCTCTTCCTATAGTGTTCTTATCATACACGAGTTTATAGGGAGAGGATAGGGAGAGGATAGGGAGAGGATAGGGAGAGGCATAAGAGGAGAACAGGA